>Ga0209671_1006525_pt1 | contig 11984 bp, 10 predicted proteins | sample WorMetHERISLAND2_2_FD_187401 | JGI IMG/M metagenome (GOLD analysis project Ga0209671, IMG submission 187401) | Marine gutless worms symbiont microbial communities from Max Planck institute for Marine Microbiology, Germany - Olavius geniculatus... | ecosystem: Host-associated > Annelida >...
ATTCTACACTGTGTGTGACATAGTCACTGAGTTATGACATGGTGAAAGATCTTTAATCTTTCACTATGGTTATGATTATGAAAAAGACTGCTATCATCGGTCACGTGACCATTCGACTCTTGGGGGTCGACTTCCTATGGGTGGTCAATAGTGACCATAAGTCTATCTAGCATCGTTATGGAGATATGGCTGTTTGAAGTTCTTCCAGGAAGGCTCTTTCAGGAACAGAGGTCGGTCGTTGGTTGGTCGGTCGGTCCTCAATATTACACTGATCTTATATACTCCTCTTCGCTACGTTAGGAACGTAGCGCGCGAGGAGTAAAAAATAATAATGCAAATAAATTTATAAAAAAAACGCACCAGGAGCCTCTAGCCAAATATGAGAGTATAAGTACTAAGAGATAATAATAGGATTCCGACTGGCTTTTGTCAGATATTTACAGGTCGATCATGAGATTATATAGGATCGTACCGAGTTCTCCGGTGGTGACGTCTACCGGCATGGAGGGCAGACTGCGGCCGATAGCGTTGACGGCTACGACACGAAACTCATAGGTCGTGTGAGCGGCCAGACCAAGCACCGTGTAGTCGGTCGTAGCGACGTCGAATATCTCGTCGTACAGACCATCGGCCGAGTACTTGTGCCGGTACTGCACGACGTAAGACTGGATTACGACTCCGATAAGACTAGATCGTCATCACTCAAGACGTAAGACTGGACGGGATCGGTGTTGCCGGAGTTCCAGGTGAGTCGGGCCGAGTTGGCGGTCAAGTCCGACACGACGAGACCAGTCGGCGGCTTCGGCAGCGCTGCACAGTCACACAAATAAACCCAAGCTCCACTCATTACACTATCTGGACTTACTGTTTGATTTGTTACGGCCAATTCGCACCTAGGCCTATGACTTAACTCAACTCAACCCAACTCAACTGCCGTGACTGTGGACGACAATGCATTGTGACGTCATCAGCATTGTGACGTCACGGTGCTGTGCACAGACCACGCGTTCTGCTAGCCTGGCTGAGCAGTTGAGTTGAGTTTCGTCGGCGTGGTATAGGTGTGAAATGGTCATTAAACAACAAATCGCTCGCTTACAACAAACTCTAGGCCTACAGTGCACATTTTGTGAATGCGCTGTGCCAGGCCATCAATTTTTGGCAAATTTAAATTGTACAGTTTACTGTGGAGACGCTCAATTTGTCGTAAATTTGTTAAATGCGCAAATAAGTAGGTAAGTAAGTTAATGCAATTTAACAATTAATTACGACGCGCTGCGTTCTGAACACAGAAAAACAAAGATGTCGCTCGCAGCCATTTCAACTATTCAAATCTACAACATCATAGATTTGTTATGAGTGTTCGATTTTTTGTGCATTGACCGTACAAATAGGCCTAAGTGTTGCGGGTTTTTGTAGATTTTCGATTTGTCGTATACAGCCTATACCACATGTACGAAAATCTGCAACGAATCGACGTAAGTTTGTGACAACCAGATGTTGGCTGAAATAAGTCATAGGCCCGGCGTAGACACCGTGTCTCAAAAAAGTTCACCCTTTTTATTCTTTGAGACGCAGTGTAGGTGTCAGCAGTTCAGAACGTGCTAGAAATATACCGTGGGGAGCTTTTTTCCAAGAACACAAAATACGGCTTTAAAAACGAAAAGGGCGTATTAACACAGGAAAATAAGCTTCTCCTGTAATTTCCTAACCACGTTGAATTAGTGACGCGCAGTCTTATAGAAATCGATTAATGCCTATGTTTGTCGTCACCGCTATAATATCGATGTCACTTAACCGATCGTCATGTCATATGCAGCTGCCGTAGGCTATCTTGTCTCTAATGAATGCCCTATATAGCTATAAATCACGTTTCGTGCAGCTTTATTCCATTGCTTATTTGCTTTACACGAAATAACAGCAGACAGTAAGCAATGGCGGTGATAGCGTTTATGAGTGCTTAATGACTAAGACAGGTGTCAGAAAGGAAGTTTTTTTACCGTGTGTGGTATTCAAATTGGACATGAAAAGCAAAACCTAAAATTGCGTAGAGTCGACATGATTTTAACACATATTATGTAAATAACAATGCGGAACAGAGCAAAAAAAATTCACAGAGAGTCTTCTGAAATCAGAATCAGCGCTGTTTTTGTTATATTTAAGTACGTGAAAAATAAAAGTTAGCGCATAACGTTTAAAAAACCTCTAATGAGCTAATGTCCGTGCGAAAATCGTTACGATAACCTTATTTTTTGCAAGACGCGTCCGTTTTAATATTTCATGACGTTATATGTTAGTTTATTACATTATCGTCATTCGTCAGCTGCCCCCGCTGTCTACCGTCAGCGACCGAGCTTTTCCGGTCGCCGCTGCTCGTGTCTGGAACAGTCTGCTAGAAAACGTCACCCTCCACATCTTCCGTGGCTGTGTTCCAATCAATCCAGTCTGAATACTCATCTGTTTCGCATTTCATATCTTACCCGTTCGTGACCGCAAAGTGCCCGGGCAGTGACGATTATGTGCATTATAATAGTTTCTGTTATTTACTTACTTGCTTGCTTACTTACAGCAGCGTCGTGGATTAAAAAGTAAGCCGGCGGGACAAAAAGTTGCAATTTTCCAACAGATACTACAAATTTCCGACAAAATTCCGACAAACAGCTAAAATTTTCGACGCAGGAGATTATGGGTGCTCAAAATTTTAACTGTGGTCCTAAATTTTCCCCCAAATTAAAGCTTTTAGTTCCAAATTTGGCATTTTTGAGCGAACATTTTCAGACAAAAATGTTCCGACAATTTTTCAAAAGTCCAAAATTTAGGGAGACAGCGGCAGCGTGCCCCTTCTCTCCCACCCCTGCACTGACGCCACTGCTTACATACTGCTGCTAGCACTACGAAAAGAATAAAAGCGAGAGAGCGGTTCGTACCGAGTGTTGCCGTACCTTTGACGCGCACCTCGGCGTCGTACTCGATGTTGCCGAGATCTGACGTCGCGACACACGTGTAGGTCGCCGTCTCGCGCACGTCCGTCAACTGCAGGATGTTCTTGCCTATCGGCGGGTTGTCCTCCGGCGTCAGCTCCACGGCACCGAGTCGCCAGCGCACGAAGGGCATCGGCGACCCGATAGCGACGCAGGTCAAGTTGACCGCTCCGCCCGGCAGCACTTCGGCGTTCTCCGGAGGAATGGAGAAATGAGGCGGCACTCGACGTACTATATACAGATACACAAAACAACACAAGACGAACTTCAATGAATGAACGAAATGTCTTTATTATGACGGCCGAAAGGCAAAACATCGCATAGTTACAGTTTTCTGTTGTACAGTTACAACGACGTACTTCAGAATGCTACGAAAAGATGTATGCACTGGTAATTGCAAAATGAAATATAGCGAACAAATGCGTATACGTTATTTAAGCAAATAAATGTACAAAACATAAGTTTATACACTTGTTAACTGCAACATATATGGACTTGCACATCAAAAACAGCAAAAATTACAAAAGGTGATATTGCCCGCATCACACTGACCGTGCGTCAATGTGCTGCTGAATAACCAACCGTAGGTCTACTGGTTGTCTGCGACCTTCAAATCATCCAAGGTCCATGAATTTCACTTCATCTAACAAGGCGTATGCCACTTTCTATTAATGATTAATAGTAACTTTGGTCTATCTTTCACCGTTTCCGAGACATAACCAGTTTTCCGTTGAAAAACGCACATTCCCCCTTCTATTCAACACAAAATTTGAAAATGTTTCCTTTGCTAACATTCACTAACATTCTGCAAGCCTAATTTTACAAAACATGGTATTTTCCCCATAAAACCTAAAGATTAGCCATAATACATCCCCAACAGACGAACAGACAGACAGACAAACGACAACTCGTACCATAAGCTTGACCCGTTACGTAAGTAGGCCTACGGTCGGCTAATGAAACGGGCACTGAAATGTCTCTGATATGTTTCGCTTTTGTTTCAGGTTCATCAGCATAGTTATTGCGTTCGCGAATAAATATACAGATGCTGCCGAAACAGTCTATATAAATACCATAACAAAAAAATCAATGAAAAGATACTACAAAATACACTCATCTCCAGCAATTCCACCCAATAAAGCACAGAGGTCGGAACTGCAGGTGAACACATATGGACTAAAGCAATAGGTAGATTAAATTAACTCACTACATAGGCAACATTCTGTCGGACGAACGCAATAAAAGGGTGGCCAATATCGGAATGCGAGAAGTAGATTAAGTTTATGAGCCGCACGAGAGCTATCTCTAATCAACGACCGGGCCCCAACGGATAGGGAAACCCGGACATTACCCCCAGATAAATCCCCGCCCAAAATACGCCGATCTGCTGCACGACAAAACCTCGCTGGATGAAATTTAAATTTTCCCTAATACTAGTAATTAACTGTCACTAATCTATGGCCGCAGTTTGTAATCATTTGGCAAAAACAAACTTCAGTAGCGAGAGGATTTGTTGTAGATGAAACCCAGCACCGAGGGGATTTTGTCCGGGGAATATTTGTCCGAGAATTACCTCCATTTCCGGACTGCGGGACAGAACAATGGTGTAAGCTGGCGAACATGTTCAGAATTAATGAAGCAGTTGGTGGATAGCAGACGCCGCGATCTCTTAGACTTATTCTACCGTGGCACTCGCAATACCTATCTCTAGCACTTTGTCTGCAATGGTTTATAACTCCACAGGTGCATTCACGTGTAAAAGACAAAGGTGATTCATGAGACATAAAAAAGAGACGTGTAAAAGTGTTAAACTAACTGGTGTACGACGTATACAGGGTGAGCCAAAAAAGTAAGCTATTGCACTTTGTCCATATCTTCACTAAATATTGATCAATATTTACAATTTTTTACCAGTGGACTCTATAAGAAATTTGCTACTCGGTGGCACGCACATCACACTTATTATGTCACTACACTACACTGTAAAATATAAATATTCAAAAACATACAATATTCACAGATAAACCAAAAATCTGATGGTAAATTTTTGAAGTATTTAACATAAATGTTAAAATATGAGTTGAAGTAAGTGTCAAAAACATTCTAGGACATGTTAAACATTTTAAAAAATAATTTCAACTATTTTACTGTACACTAATTTTCACTGTACACTAATGTTGGTTGTTGGCTGTAATCTTGCTCGGTTAACTGCATGAGCTACAGTGCAACGTGTTTTAATGTGCGACCCTACAAGCTGTGCACTATTTTTTTTGAAACATGAAAACTTACTCCGTAGCTACACCTAAACCTTATTGACACTTATTATCACTTATATTTAACATTTTACTTAGATACTTTATAAATTTACCACTGGACTTTATTACCATCTGTAGATATTATACGTTTATGAATATTTATATTTTACAAGGTAATGTAGCGACATAATAGGTGTGGTGTGCATGTCACTGCGTATCAAATTTCTTCCAAAGTCCAGTAGTAAAAAAATTGTGAAAATTGGTCAATATTTAGCGAAGGTATGAAAAAAGTACAATAGCTTAATTTTTGGCCCACCCTGTAAAGGCTTCGACACGGTGCACGCTGTACAGTGTATTATGCGAGTGTAGGCTAACCGTAGACCGTGTTAAAACGAACTTATTTCACGACTGTGATCTGCGGTCCGTTCCGCCCCAGACTGGGTGCTGTACGCGAACCCGAGCCACGTTTCTGTCGTCGCACTTGAATAGAGTGGGGTTATGGGCAGTTATACCACCCCAGACACTGCAGTGAGAAAGAGACAGGCGACAAAAAGTAGGTTACGAAATAAACACAGTGCTTAAACGGACATTTATCTCACATAATAAGCTAACATAATACGCCGAAACGCAAGCAGCCTACAAGCTTGCCACACGCAGGGGTTCTCTAATTGCGTTCATCATCAGGCAGACGAAATAAACCGAAGCGAATTCCTGTAAACTATGAGAAGTCGGAACTTCGGACAGCCGAAACACTGAACAGAACTACAGGTTTTACGTATAGAAAGACGGGCTGCATGCATGTATGAGAAAAAGGTACCGACACACAAAAGCTATTTCCTAAATGTATAGGCATTTAATGTATACAAAACGGCAAGAAAAACGCACGCACAATGCCACGCGCGTGGCAAGTACACAATGCAGCAGACGGAACAGTAACAAAGCGCGTGTATTGTTGCTGTTGACAAAAACCGAACTCCACTGACTTTGATTCGTTGCGGATGAGTTGTACAATACGGCGCACATCAAAAGCTGTACGAAAAATGTACAACACTTTATTATACAGCATTTTCTAGTGTACGAATACGACTTTTTGCTCAACGACTCCGCCACAAATCAAATTCAGTAGAGTTTGGACTTGATCGCGCGACGGTTTTAGCAACAAAGTGAGGATGCATAGCAACAGTTTCACGGTTGCAATGAGTACTAGGTAAAGCAGCAAACGCCAAGCGTCGTTCTGCAGACTTTACCTGCTCCTGTCTGCGACTGCAGCACCGGAACCCTGGAGTCTGAACGATTGTCAACATATCATCAACGAAACGATCAGCGAAAACGCCGAGATATCGGTTTAATTGTAGGTTTACGTCTGGCATTTTAACGGCATTCAATGACATTCAACGAGAAACGATTAAACCAAATGACAAGGCGCTAATGTAGAAAGAAAGTATATAGGTTTTTCTCCATCTATAGGCCTACGACTTGTAAATCGTTTCACCGTTACGGCTGTCTGATCTGCCAAGCATAAGTGCCGAACACGATGATAACCAGTGGCGATCGATCTCTCTCCCAAGTTCCCAACTTCAGTTCCGCAACATTGTAGGCTACTTTTTAGGGCAAGCTCCAGAAAAAAATCAGTTGACAGTTAGGTCCTAAATATACTCAACAACTGATTAGGTCATAGGTCATTTGGTTACCACCCCAACTCCAATTTCTGAATTTCTGGCTAGGCATGGTGAAAACCCTTGGAGCGGTAAAGCCACACGGCGTTCCCGTGACCTTCTAGGTGGTGAAAGGGCTCGCTGCATTTCCTGCCACAGAAACCGGTTTCAGTGCTCGGCATTCGGCCTCGATTTTCGGACGTTTGGTCATCAAACCGCGGATTTTTGGGCCTTGCATGCACTGGTCACTTCGAAACAGTCTTCGTTTGCCGCCAATGCATCCAACGGGAGTGGACAACGAAACATAGAGTTGCACCGGTGCGTAAAGCGCTGTTTACACTGCGCGGTCAATCTATCCGGGTCGGTCAACAAGCGCGTCAAACCGACTAATCAAAACATCAGCATCATCATCGGCAGCATCAACGACAATGAGGTGAGTATTAATATCGATCGAAGTGGTGCAGGCTGCATACATTACATCCCCCGCAGCGTTAAATGTCGATTCTATAAGCTTCTGTATGCACAGTCATCAGCTCGTCGCTTGAAAAAGTTTATAATAATAAAGGTCGTTTGGAAAACCCATCCCAAAGCTAAAAAGCCTCACCTGCCATATGGGATCACCTGCCGACACAAAATGAACGCCATTACAAAAGCCAGAAAGGCTAATTTTTGATTTACCTACCCCGGAAAGATGGAAAGCTCAGTTGACCTTCACCAAGGTCAACTCGGCCTTCCATCCCTCGGGGGTAAGTAAATCGAGTACCGGCCTTTCTGGCCGGGGTAACGGCGATGCACGTTTACGCGTGTTGGGTGACACTGTGTGATCCCATATGGCAGATGACGCTCCGTCGACAGCTCTTAGATGGGTTTTCTGTGAAGAGCTGTGCCTTTTTATTCAAGGATAATTTATCTGTCGCGAGAACTAAATCTGACTGCTGTGCGTAGGCAGGCCGTTGCTAGTGACGTGAGCAGCGTGCTACGGCTGTGCGTATTCTGCGTACGTTGCGTGGCCAAGTTCCGCTCGTAGCAACCGATGGAAGCAAAACCCACGTGCGGCGCCAGCGAGAACCGTAAGCCACTGACGAGCGATCGGAATTAACACACAATCAGCATCGCGAACGTGATTTACTCGTTATGGGGAACGTGGGGGAAGGAGGGTGAAGTTAGGGGTATAGAAAGCACCCCAGCGTGACGTGCGGGAAACGAAGGGGGCGGGGTGCTCAAACACCTGGCTGATGGCCCGCTGAGAAATATTGTGCTGCCGGGCGTTTTTATCAACGTCACTACTAACGTCATTAGGCGGCTGTATATCTGGGGTCCCCGGTCACGTCATAACTGGAGACGCCGTGCTTTAAACGTTTCGACGCTCGATCAAGTAGAAAAATGTCGTCGGCCCAGTGCCGACATACATTTTGCGGCCGTCCGTTTACGGTTGCACAACTCTCTAACCCTGATCTTCGACCTTTTGAAATGCAAATTGGCAGCTAGCCTATACTCCTAAAAAGTTCACACCGATTTGGGTTTAGCCACACTTCATAGTTTTTAAATTAAGTGCGAGTACAGTACAGACAGACAGACAGACAGACAAAGGGGCAAGACATGCATTGCGGCCTATTAAAACGACCAGAGAATAATAGTCGTCTAAAAACGACAAATCAACAACGGCTCATCAAACTTCAAAGGGTTAATGTTCTGTCAAAAAATTGTGTACAGCTCTTCATCGGAAACCCATTGCTAAACTACAGAGCGTCACCTGCCATATGGGATCACACAGTGTTAGCTGCCACCCGACACAGGTGAATGCGCCACGCCTTAACCCCAGCCAGACAGGCAGGTACTCGACTAATGGATTGATTAAAAGTTTGGTAAATTAAACGGATCGCTAATGCACAAACTCGTCGTATCATCAAGAATGCAGCTCACACCGGAATAACGGAATAACGGCCAGTCTAAAGGCTGCACTCAGCCTACGGACCCCACATGTCGTTATAACCCCCAGCCCTTGCACACCCTTTCCTCTACCCCTTCTCCACCCCATCATGGCGTCGCACATTGATTGTTATTTCGACAAGCCGGTCGGTCCGGCGTCGTTTGGTGCTCGGGATAACAATCGCAGCCGTCAACATCTATTAGCGAATTGATCAGCGCCGAACGCCGGCCGAAACAGGCGCCCGCCGAACGCTGTACGTTCGGTCACTGCCGACGTTTACGTCACACCTCCTTCAGCGCTAAACTGACTTCATGCTATTTTAAACAATCAATCCATACTCAGCTCGTACTGGTACTGCTTTCGCCACTTTCCGCTGCAGGTGTACAGGGTGCGGCGAAAAAAAGTGGACTCCTGAAGTTTTTCGCCGTTTTCTCAGCAACCGTTCGAGATTTTGATTGGAAATTTTACAGCTTTTTAAGTGAAATCTTCTACAGCTAAATGCCAAGTAAAATGTGATTACGTTGAAAAATGACTAAGTTATAGACTTTTTAACATGACCGCCTATCGATTATTCAGCATTAAAAATGCTCAAGCTACAACACCAATTCAATAACATCGTTAAAACAACACAGTTAACTAATAATCAGATGCCAGAATTTTATTGTCACTGTGAATGTTCGAAGTGTCCACTGCCATCTCCAAGCTCCAACACAAGCCTTCAGTCGCTTTATTTGATAAGTCTTTCACTGCCTTGTCAATCGGTCCTTGTGGCAGGTTGCCCCAGATAACCTGAAGTACTTCCTTGAGTTCGGCGCTTGTTTTCAGCTTTGTTTTAAGCTTGTAGTAAGCCTCCAACATTGCACCCCATACGTGATAGTCCATTGGGTTGATATACGACGAATTTGGAGGCCATTGGTCTTTTGTGATGATATCTGGACAGCTGGTCCGCAGCCAGTTCTGTGCGCTGCGCGGCGTTGCGCGCTGTGTGTGCTGACGCGCCGTCCTGCTGGAAGATGAATCCAGTGGGCAGCTGGCGATTGCTTTAAAGGAACGATAATTTAGTGATAATTTATAAACAATATAAATTGCTGTTTATCAAAACGTCACTGTGACGTCATCGACAGTAACGTGTAACCAATTTTTAAAAAATTAAATAGCATTTTTAGCTTGATCATTTTTAATGCTGAAAAATCGATAGGCGATCATTTTAAAAAGTTCATAACTTCGTCGTATTTTAACGGAATCAAATATTAATTGGCATTTAGATGTAGAAGGTTTCAGTAAATAAAGCTGTAAAATTTAAAAACGGTTTCTGAGAAAACGGCGAAAAATTTTAGGGGTCCACTTTTTTGCCACACCCTGTACATTACAAAGCAAACGTCAGCGTATTCTATGCCACCTGAGCGTGGTTTAAATACTATATCACACTGTCTGGGGTGGTATAAGCTTGTATACTGCGTATTCGCTTACCCGCTCCAGCAGTGCGATATCCAGTATATCTTGCACCGTTGCACCCCTGCTGGGCCCTGCAGTCTCATGCCACAAGAATACTTGCACTGAGAATAACGAATTAAATGAGCAGAGATGTCGCTACGCCTTCTACCAACGCGTATGCAGCCGTCCGTCCGTCTAGTTGCTGAGGGTCGTTCGTACACGTCCACTGCACGGTGCCTAGAGTGTGCAGTGGGCGAGGCCGCCGAATACGCGCAAGCCGGCATGATCCGCCAGCCACAAGTAAACATTTTTGTTCAGCTTTTTTCTGACATCGGCGATGACCTGGACTTATGACTTTTTAAACTGACAATATTTGACACATCGGTTACCCATGTGCTGGGGAACGTTCACACCTTTTTGATTTTTTTACGCTTTTTTGTTTTGCAGTTAGGATCCCGTACGTGATAGAGAGACGAACAAACAGGCAACATCGGTAATGCCGCCTACTAGGACGGCCGCATAATAAGCTGTTTGAGCAGTAACTGTCACGTGACTCCAAAATCCAAGCTACGACTCCCTCCGCTTCTCCACGGTACCATCTCTCCTAGGAAGATTCATGCGGTAAATTTAACCGTCAGCAGCTTCGGCTGCGGACGGCGAGACGCGTCAATTATTAACAAGAACGAATGCGTCACCATCGAAAGGAAAGGAACGGTCTGAATGCAATGTGCTTACCTCGTACGTAAAGGTTGGCGCCATACGAGTAAGCAATTCCTACACTGTTCTCCGCCACGCATTCGTACTTTCCCTCGTCCGACTCCAGACTGTGCCTTATCTGCAGCGATCCTACACAGCAACCAATGCTCAAGCTGGCCACTGCATCACAGCAATTGTGTGAACTGGTGAAAAACTGCCCAAAACTCGCACAGCCTAAAACTAGATTGAGCAGTTTTTAACCCATTAGTGCCTGAATTATTTTATAGTTTGCCGTCAAACTAGGTGTCCCATTTTTGGGGACGCTAGGCATGAATGGGTTAAGCTAAATGGAAGTAGGCCTAAAAGTAGGCCTAAAGGCCTACACAAAGGCCTAATTAAACGGAACAAAAAATTGATATATTAACACCAATACCTTTTGCATTCTGTTTTGTAACAAAAAGAAAAGATAGGGGCAGTGTATAGATCTTAATAATATGCCCATGTCAGAGCTACGGAGCATCGCCTGCCGTATGAGATTACACAGTGTTAGCTGCCACTCGACGCAGGTGAACGCGCCCTGATTGAACTTCAGCCAGACAGGCCGGTACTCGATTACTTTCCCCCGGGGGATAAAAGGCTGAGTTGACATGGTTTTGATACATACAGAAATCGCCGAAAACCGGCTATCAACATGTGCAACTCCGTCAGATAGATTGGGCTATATACATGCTGCAGTAGTGCCAAACGGACGGGTCTCGCTCTTGCACAATTCATTTATAAATAATTTGACAGTACAGGGTGTGGCAGAAAAAAGTGGACCCCTAAATTTTTTCGCCGTTTTCTCAGCAACCGTTTGGGATTTTAATACGAAATTTTACAGCTTTATTTACTGAAACCTTCTACATCTAAGAGCCAAATAAAATGTGATTCTGTTGAAAAACGACGAAGTTATAGATTTTTTAACATGACCGCCTACCGATTTTTCGGCATTCAAAAATGATCATGCTACAACACCAATTTCATAACATCGTTGAAA
>Ga0209671_1006526_pt1 | contig 11983 bp, 7 predicted proteins | sample WorMetHERISLAND2_2_FD_187401 | JGI IMG/M metagenome (GOLD analysis project Ga0209671, IMG submission 187401) | Marine gutless worms symbiont microbial communities from Max Planck institute for Marine Microbiology, Germany - Olavius geniculatus... | ecosystem: Host-associated > Annelida >...
ATGCAAACCCGGTGGACTATCACGTGTAGTGTGCAATGTTGGAGCTTACCGCAAGCTTATAACAAAGCCAAAAACAATCGCGGAACTTAAGGAATCGCTTTAGGTTATCTGGAGCAACCTACCACAAGGACCGATCGACAAGACTGTGAAAGACTTCTCAAATTAAGCGACTGAAGGCTTGTGTTTGAGCTTGGAGCTGTCGGTGGACACTTCGAACATTCACAGTGACAATGGAATTTTGGCATCTGATCATTAGTTAACTGTGTTGCTTGACTTGTTTCAACGATGTTATTGAACTAGTGTTATAGCTTGAACATTTTTTCACGCTGAAAAATCGGTAAGCGGTCATGTTAAAAAATTTATAACTTCGTCATTTTTCACTGGAATCAAATTTTATTTGGCATTTAGCCGTAGAACAATTTAATAAATAAATCTGTAAATTTTTAGATTAAAATGCTAAACGGTTGCTGAGAAAACAGCAAAAAACTTTAGGGGGCTACTTTTTTCTGCCGCACCCTGTAGAGGCATAGGCAGGCGTCAAATAATCTGACAGGTCTACTTAATTTAACAGAGATGGAAGGAAGTGCTTACTACACGATTCCGAAAAATTGCGATTATACGGCTCGTATGTATGTGAATAACCTGTGTATTTGCGAATATGCTGTAAAGACTCAGCATCAATAGCACAGGTTTAGTTAGTTTATTTCAACAGTAGACCTATCAGGATGAAAGACAAACTTATTAGTAGCCTATTATGTTATAGACGTAGCTTACCAATCCACTGAATAAAATTGGGCCTACGGTAAGCCTCATAACTGCACGATTCGTTACGTTAGTGTTTGTGATATTGTGCATGAACTACGACGTTGTTTTTGTTGTAAGTGTCCTAAACTGTGTATACTTTAATGTGATAAACAAGTGTAAATTGAGCTGCAGCATGCAATTTTAATTTAATGTTTGTGACAGCCATTTTTATTTAACTGTGTCTTTTAAATTCTAACACGCATTGCCAGCTAGTTCGTCAAATTCTAGCCCTGAACGTTCGTCCGACATTTTCCAGTCCTGCATTTTCCAGCCCTGCATTTTTGTCCGCCATTTTCAGTCTCGCATTTTCTAGCCTTGCACTTTCGTTTATCATTTTCCGGTCCTGCATTTTTCAGTCCTGCGCTTTCGTTTGACATTTTCCAGTCCTGCATTTTCAGGCGACCCGGGACGTTGCATCAAGCAGCAGCAGCAGCAACAGAAGGATGGACCTACAATTAATGAAGTAGGCCTACAGAAGTAGCAGCAGTTACAGCCAATAAATTTGTTTAGTTATAGGCCTAATCGTGTATATTCAACAGGCGCGTTTCAAACTTAAGTCGTTAAAATTTCAAATAGTGCAGATAGGCCTATGAACTTTTAAAACTCGTAGTCTACGGTAATAATGTTACGTATTTAAACGTGATCGCATTCTGACAAGTCGCGGAAATAAACGAATAGAAATGAATGAATGAATAATCGAATAAAGTTCTATAGAGTGTAAAGAAGAAGACGCATCGTATACAACGCAGTGAGTCACTGACCGGCACAGGTGCGAGCGCCGAAGCCGAATGGAATCAGCAGATAGGGATGAATGTTATCCAATCGCTCATCGCGAGCCCAGCGCTCCGGAAGAAACTGTTCCGGATCCTTGAAGTATTCTGGCAGCCTCAGCAGCAAGTTGTTGTTCAGCGACAGACGAGTCTGCAGTCACAACGTACGGTAGGCCTATTTATTGCTCAAATGTTTCTGTATTTCTGTCTTATTTTTGTTTGTCCTTTTGTTCTGCTTTTAACCTGAATTAAACGCACTGGTTGTTGACTAATTGATTGATTGATGAATATTCTAATTTATATCCTAGGCTACATGAAAAATAATTTCTACCTTAAGTTGAACGGTGCGCGTTTCATCTGAAACGATTTTAAAATTTTTGCGTATATTTTAAATTAGAAAATATTTTTAAAATGTTTTTGTTCTGTTTTGCAACACACGGTATTTAATACGCTCGTAGGGCTTACACCAGCAATTTTAAAGCAGAGCGTAAGATTAAAATACTGGGAAAAATCGGAACTATCAGATGTAAAAAGTTGAACCGAAAATGAAATTTCTGCAGAATTTGCAAAAATTAATTGCAACTATTTCCAAATTTGCGACTTTATATGTACTTTTAAAAAATTAAAATACATGGTGTCACTGTACACAGTGAGAATTGACGTAACCGATGATGAATAGCGTAAAGATGGACTAGGCCTACTTGCCCCGGCAGGTATTTGGTAGCCACCGATTGAGAGATTCTTCTGAGGAACTCTTGAAACATCGACACCGATTGGGAAAAATCTAACAGCGTCGAAAGAAACATCTCAACTTTACAGTAATGTACACACCTAACCAAAGTAACAATTTCTGCGACATTATTATGAAGAACTTGTAAGAAGCTTAACAGTGACAGAAAAAAAACACTGAACCACGTTGTTACAGTAAACAAATAATTTTATGTTTCTACGCTTTAACTGAACAAGAGTTATGCTGTCTTCAACAGTCGTAGTCTCTCTGCTGGAGCCCCAATTAGCCCAAACAACAAAAACTACGGTTATAACACTAAAAAAGCCATCTATCAGATACCAGCAAATGCTGCAAAAATCGCGACGAACGGCATCGCGACAAACCACAGACGTGAAACGAATGCATGTTTTGCTGCTTTTCTAATCTAATACTGAAAATATCGTTATCATTGAGTGCGTTATCTGTGTTAACAATAACTAGATCAGTTCTAGTCACCAACTTTTGATTTAAATAGCTTATTTAAACGTGTGTTTAATTTTACGATTTATTTTTTATACAGTTAGTACAACTCTTACTGTTTATTGCCTTACTGACAGCAACTACCGGTACTGCCAGCCTTGCTGACTATGTGAAGTGTTCTAGACTGTTTGTCATGCTGCTGCTGTTTTCGAGAAAATAATTAATGACGACAATAGAACGTACTATTTCACCCAGCAAGCCACATCTGACACAAGTTTATGGCTGCATGCACTCAGAACTCACCGAAAGCCTTCTTTGATGCACGCCTTGAGATAAGACGCTTTCTGCAGAACTTCATATGTGATCGGGGCGCGCTTATCAGGTGCTATCTGCATGATTTCCTCGTACAACTTGTCCTGTTTGTTAGGGTTGCTAGCCAAACAGTAAAGCAGACCTGACATCGTCGGCACAGTCTAAACAAATTACATGCACGCCTTGTAAATTCTGAAATGTCACCAATGTAATAGTGGCTTTATGGAATTACGTACTATCTTTTCGTTTGGAAAAAAATTATAAAACTGTACTAACTGTACGGACTTTTAATGGCGATAAACTTAGCTCTAACAACCGATTGAATAAGTACCAAAACGGATGTCACAAATTAAAAAATGCGTAGCACTAATTTTTTTTGGCGCAAAAGCGAAAATATACACTGTGTCTTAAATAACATCCCCGACATTTTCCTTTCTAACTTGAACACAAATAATCAGATTCTTATCATTTTGAATGTGCTTATTCCTGACACAACTTTCTATCAAATAACCGTTTAATTTCACACCTCATATAATGTCTGCTTCTGCACTGTCTATGGAAAAAGACAACGCGAAATATGCGTTGAAATATACAAAAAAACGTGCAAAAAACATCCCCGACATGATTGATCGTAACTTAAACAATATTACCAGATTTTAATAATTTTTGACACAAGTATTTCTGATACAACTGGCTATTAAACGACTGTTAAAGTTCCCACTTCACCCAATGTTCGCTTCCGCACTACCTGGGAAAATCTGAGCAAGCAACATACCTGTTGTAATGAATGAAAGAACGTCGATTAATTACGTCTATCCAGATCTTGCGCCCCAACAGCCAGTTGATTACAACGCTTGACTGTCATGCAACAGTGTGCCTAACAGATGACCTTCAGAAATGTTTAGGAATTCAAGAAGGAAGCAACTGACGGTAAAGTTTGGATTAGTCTGCATCAGAACATTATCGATACCGCTGTCAATGAATGGAGAGAGCGTCTCCATCTCTGTGTTCCAAAATAAACCAACATTTTAAGCAATTTTACTGCAGGCAGTTGAAAAACAAAACAATTGGATGAAGTGTCAACCAGAGTGTCAAAACTGTGAACAAAATGTGTTTCTGTGCGTTATTTAGATAAAGTAATAATACCACTTTAGGTAAAAATGAAATATTTTGTTGGTTTTGTTTTCCCGAGTAGTGCAGGAACAGACGTTGGGTGAGGTGGGAAATTAAACGGTCATTTTATAACCCGTTGTCCGAGGAATATTCACGTCAAAAATTGTTGAAATCTGATTATCCTTCTTCAAGTTACAATCGAAAACGTTCGGGATGTTTTTTGAGACACAGTGTCATTAAGAGTTTGAACAATAGGTTATCCGGTTATTCGGGTGTCAGTGAATTGGATAAGACATCCAGCAACATACCGTGTTCAAGCCGTCAGCAAACAAAGACAATGTGATGATGCTAACATCCTTGTAGCTCAAATCTTTCCGACTTAACAGTGTGCTCAGGAACTTGTAGTGATCACTAGATGCCTGCTGATTTTGTATTTTGTCGGCTGTTTTGTCAACGAGCTTCTGGGCGTTTCTAAACCACAAAAGCAGCAGAATAAGCCAATGGTAAATAGGCTAGACTCATAATTTTACAACAGACGGCCAAAACAGCGAAAAATGTGCTCAATTTGTTTTCTAAATAATGTAGGGCTATAGTTTGCCTGAATTTGCCGCTCTTGAAGTGGAACCTGCACCACTTTGGCGCTTCTTCTTTTTCTTAGTACAGAATGCTTGATATCTGGAACCGACAAGCCGACGGTTCCTATACCCGCACGGGCCGCACTCATGTTTCCACTTTAAGCCCTGAGAGTGCATGCAAAAATCGCAACTAGGCTTACAAATGATGATGACAGTGATATGCCGCAAAACGACACGAATGTACAACGTACATCCATTGTACTTCGGAACCAAAATATGGCCGATTCACAAAAAAGACAAATTTTTAAAAAAACTAGAACACGAGACTAGCAAAAAACGAACAATTATTTTTATTATATACCCGAAAAAGAAATCTTCAGACTGAACAAGCTTTCGCCACGTCGGTGTACTGAAGAGCTTGTAGAGTGGGATCGAAAATCGAAGTTTCAGCGACAGGCGAAAGATGTCGTAGTTGGTGTCAATCATTTGTTGATGCCAAGAGTTTCTGTCAGCTTCAATGCAACCAAGCCGAGTCTCGAAGCACGTCATCGCAGACGCTGCAACATTTCAGCACAAACATCCAAGCTTTGCTGACATTCACACATGCGCGAAGATGAAATAAAACAGACCAAGCTAAAACAACCGATTTTGCTTTATTGCAGTACACCAGAACGAACTCCCGCAATGCAACTTCTCTGCAAGTTTGTAGCGCCACGTTTCGCTCTGTAATAAACGGAGTCAACGGGATTGATGATAAGATTTAAAAAGTTGAATTTTTGGCGTTGACATGCAATCAAATGCCATGTTGTAAAATTAAATGTATGTAAACTAATATGTAATGTTAACTAATGTAAACTAATGTAAACTAATAATATACGTGCGTTGTGTATGGTAGTGGCATGCATCATACTTCTAAGTAGCCTACAGCTCAACACCGATGGCACTTGCGTATACTTTTTGACGCAACTGAAACACGCAGGCGACGTAAAAAAGTACGCAACGGAACGTACATGTAGCTGACGCAAGCGACGTATTTGCCAAAACGTAAGGATAAAGGCGGCGTTTTTTACGTTGTATTTGTTGCGTCCGTTGCGTCGCGTCCGTTGCGCGCATTGCTTTAAATGGGCCCATTGCCGTACGGCTACAGTTTACTCACACTCTATATTCCATTTGGCTATTTCGTTGTCGAGCAATTCGACGACGCCCGTGTCTGGCTGGCGGATGCTGATAATGCGTTGGACCAAGTCGTCAGCGACTGGATTGATGAGTGGCAGAAACGTTCCAACGGACTGCAAGTCAAGCATCAGACGCTGAACGGCTGAACGCAGACGATGCCACTCCTCGCCGTTCCTGCACAGCCGCATCAGACAAGAAAACCCAGGTAATAGCTCTATTATCAAAAGTTTCATGCATCAGCTGATTAACGACGGTCAGTTTGCGTGTATTTAGGTGGTGGGTCCTTGTAAAATAAAACAAAAAGCCCAGCTGTCACTAGGAAAAACGCGCTACAGCCGATACAGTTCCTATTGCAGTACTGGCCTTCAAGGTCATCCAAGGTCGATGATTTTCATGTCGTTTGAAAGCCAATATGCGACTTTTTATTAGTGATCAATAGCAACCTAAATCCTATCTCGCCCTGGGTTAAAGAAATCCCCTCGAACGAGGGAGCGAAAGAGAAGCGACGAAATGAATAGAGATAGACCAAGATTACTTGCGAACAGGAACTGCTATAGGCTCTCGCGCGTCTTATGAGCATTATCTCAGATTTCTTGTTAAATAAGCCCCTTGCGACAGTCACTCTCGCAAGTACGTACAGTACAAGGTGTGACCGTGTGAGAACCTACCTAATCTTGCAGGAAATCTGAACTAATGCTCATGAAACGTGCGACAACTTATGGCAGTTCTTGTTCGCAGGTAATCTTACTCTATCTTCATCCATTTCGTCGCAATTCATTCTTTTGCAGCCAAAAATCGCCAAAAAATCACACAAAATCAATATTTTTAGAGTTCAAGGTCATTCAAGGTCATCGATGTTGACATTTCTAAGAAGCTGGTCGTCAGTGCTTAGTATGATAAGAAGCATGTCTGTGCCTATCTGCAACCATTTACACGCTAGACAAGCCAACAGCGGATGAATAACCACTTTTTAGAGGGGTAACCCTCTTTGATATCCGCGTGCTTAGGCCTATAGAAGGTCCGGACTTAGACCGCTAATATCTACATTCCATGCTAAAAATTTCATACGCAGGTTGTCTTGGTCTATCTCCAGCCATTTCGGCGCAATTCACCCTTGAAATGTGTGTCGAAGCCCAAAATCGCGAAAAAAAGTCACTAAAATCACCTATTTTGGGGGTTCAAGGTCATTCAAGGTCATCGATGTTGACATTTCTAAAAAGCTCGTTGCCAGTGTTTGTTATGATCAGCAGCATGTATGTGCCCATTTGCAACCATTTTCACGTTGGAGGAGCCAATAACGGCAGAATGACGCCTTTTAAGGGGGTGCCCCTGCCTTGCCCCCTCGTTCGTGGGGATCCTCTTCACCCTGGGGCATGAAATTTTGTCGGAAATACTAGAGACTCTAAGCTATCATATGGTAAAAACCAGAAGTTTCTATCTCACCTGGTCTTGGAACGGTACCGGGACGTGACGGACAGACGGACAGACAGACAGAATTATCGTAGCTATAATACGCGATATATAGCTCTCGCGCGTAATAATTGACCAGCAAATTGTACGTCAATAAACAGGAAAGATTCTTAATCACTCACGTGTTACCGAGGCCGGGAGACATCTGTCGTAGCCGGCGGTACATCTGTGTGGTCTGCAGCAGCGGCACCAAATGCGGTATCTTGCCTTCATGCTTGTAAACGGTCTGTATGTAGTCCGGGTTGAGCAGGTGCACGACTGTCTCACCGGCGATCGTCTCGCGGTAGATCGGACCGTAAAGTCGGTAGCGCTCCAGAATAGTGTCGTGAAGACGCGATATTCGATTTGTGTCTATTATACACAACGTCATTTTACTCGTTCATCCATGACTTTCATTCAACTATAAACATGGCGATGGACGCAACGGCGAACTGGGTTCAAATCTTCATTGAGAATATTTTTTTCAAGCAGGTAATAATGCAGCTCCGTTTTTAATTAAAACATGCAAACCTCTCTTTATATACTGCATTAATTACAGACTAGATGCAAACAGTTTTCTGAGCAAAACTTATAAAACAAACAAAAACTGCACGACAAAAACTGCACTGATAGTTTTAACGGTCTAATAAAAACTTAGGATCAGAACTTAGGGACGAAGGGAAACCGGATGCACAGGAATATATTTACTGAAGGGGGTACAAAACTGCAAAGCAATGCGATACAATTTACGGACGCTGTACAGTGTATGTAGCCAATAGGCATGTCCGATGAAATTATTAATCTTGTAAGAAACCAGAACAATTAACCTGCTCTGTAGTGAAACAGCGTTCCAAAGTATGGCAGTCCAGTGGGACCTGGGATGCTGTTGAACGGCTTGGATTTGTCGTAATCGACGTCGAGAGCATTGGAAGCTGCTGCAGTTGCCTCAGCTCTTAGCGCACAGGACGTTGCACCTGTGGGCCTCGTCGTTTGCACGACGTTCATGCACATACCGCGTCCCAGCAACATTGCAGAATTCAACTTCATCGCAGAATGACGATGACACTACGTATATAACTATACCGGACAGAGAGAAGTTTTGCTTAACTTGAGATCCCAAATCGATACAGTGATTTGAGGCAATAGCCAACAGTGCAAGCTGAGTGGCAGTGTAAGAGAAGCATTAGTAATCTGCTAAATAGACTAACCTTTGTTCTGTCAAATGAGCTGCACACAATATGTTTGTAGTAGCCTACTTCATACAAGCACACACACACGCTTGTGCTGAGTCTGAACTAAACAGACTTGAACGTGGACTTTTGTTCCTTTCGACGATTCGATACGATAAGCGATCGCGCACTGACCCTTTGTAGGCATTTGCCATTTTGGACGTTACGCGTTTTATCAATCGTGCAATCAGTTCTTCTTAAGATAGATGATTAATTATATATAACTTTCGTGTATCTGTTTTTAATATTGTAAAATGTCAGACCAGGTCAGCCCATGTGCTCTCTTCCAACGTTAGCCTCATAAGTTAGCGGCTGTAAAATGCAGTTAGTTGGAAGTTTAGAGTAGGCTACTGGGAAATTTTTCTGTTTTCCTCCGCTTCAGGTTTTAGACCTATAGCTGCTTCACCAGGCAAATGTTGTCAAGCCCACCAACCGTCTATCTCGCGCAGTTGCTGCTGAGATGTGGACTGTGGAGTCTCAAGGATTTCGAAGGAACAACAACACTCCGCCTGCTGACCTCTGAAGACGAGCCTTGTCACGTGGACTGGACACTCGGGGATGACACAGGCTAGTCACGACTCACGCTACAGTCCTCGCCGACTACGCGTTAACGACGACGGCAACGATCTCATCAACCATGTGACCACTGGACTTGTCGCAATACCGCCGGTTTTCTATGATGATCTTTTAAAACTACCATGGTTGTTGACTGTTGAGATAGGGCGATAGGCTATGTGATTGTGAAACATTTAGCCGTGCGTATTTTCGTCGAAAATGCATTGATCTCTGTTTTAAAATTTTATGGGACAATTAGTGGGTTTGGACCGTTTGGTACGGTAACATTACAAGTAATGTTAAGCAAAGCTCATGAAACAGCATCAGCAGTTCCTGTTTGCAGGTTGTTCAGGTTTCCAGCCATGTCGGCGCAATTCACTTATGAAATGTGCGCACACAGCCGAAAATTGCAAAAAACACTAAAACTTCCTATTTTGGCAGTTCAAGGTCATTTAAAGTCCTCGATGTTGACTCCATTAAAAAGCTTGTTACCAGTGCAGTATGTCTGCGTCCATCTGCAACTGTTTTCACGCTAAACGCGCCAAAAGTGGTAAAAAAGCCACATTTTAGGGAAACGAGGTAGCGTCTTTGACGCCCGACTGCGCAGGCTTTTTTAACTTAAGGGGTCGCGCAAGCTTTTTTAACTTAAGGGGTCGCGACTTGGACTGCTAAAATCGGCGTTTAATGCTGAAAATTTCATATTCAGTTTAGAATATCTAAACCCACGGTTTAGATTTCGTGACGACTCTAGTATGTACCGTTTTGATAGGGCTCAAGGGTGTGACGGATCTAGACGGACGGACGGACACCTCGGCGATGGCTAACACACGCGAAGCATTATAGGGCCCTACGCTGTCGCGCGTAAAAAGCAGGAGGTGAAACTTTAAGGCAAAATGCACAAATAGTCTAATTTTTAAATTTTTACTGTTTTAACTGTATGTTGGTCTGTTTGTTTGTCTGTTTTTCTGTTTCTGTCTCTTTCTCTCCGTCTTTGTCCGTTTTTACGTGCGAGAGCTAGCATAGCTATAGCGCGTATTAACTACGGTAATTCTGTCTGTCCGTCTGTCACGACCCGGTAACAATCCAAGACCAAGTGAGATAACATTTTCGGGGTTTTACCATATGATAGCCTAGAGTCTCTAGTATTTCGTGACAAAATTTCATGCCACTGGGTAAAAGGGATCACCTTAAACGAAGGGGCGAAAGAGAAGCACCCCCTAAAAGACGTTATTTTACCGCTATAGGCTCGTCTGGCGTGAAAATGGCTGCAGATAGGCACAGACATGTTGCCTATCATAACAAGCACTGGCGTGGAGCTTCTTAGAAATGTCAACATCGATGACCTAGAATGATCTTGAACTTCAAAATTAGCGGGTTTTAGTGAATTTTTCACGATTTCGGGCTGCGACACGCATTTTAAGAGTGAATTGCGCCAAAATGGCTGGAGATAGACCAAAACAACCTGCGTATGAAATTTTCAGCATTAAATGTAAATTTTAGCACCCTATACGTTCAAGGAGGGTTGCGCAAGCGGGTATCAAACAGGGGTATCCTTCTAAAAAGTGGTTATTTAGGCTATCCGTTGTTGGCTTGTCTAGCGTGAAAATAGTTGCAGATATGCACAGACATGCTGCTTATCATAACCAGCACTAGCGACGAGCTTTTTAGATGACCTTGAATGACCTTGAACACTTAAATTATTGGTTTTTAGTGATTTTTTGGCGATTTTTTGCTGCAAAAGAGTGAATTGCGACGAAATGGATAGCGATAGACCAAGATTACTTGCGAACAGGAACTGTTATAGGCTCTCGCGCGCCTCATGAGCATTAGCTCAAATTTTTTGTTATGTCATGTTACTTTGATTGGCGAATAAACGCATAGTTTAAGGACCTGTGATCTTAAGTGTGTCTCACGCTATCTTATCTCTAGCGTTCTGCTAGTAACTTGAATATTCCTCGAGCGCATACATTTTGTTTACTTACTTTCGTATTGCTATTATAGATTACGTCACGGTCATCACCATAGTCATCACAGTTATAACGATCACGATCAAGTTTGTCGGTATTATTACGAACAGTACATTTTTAACTTTCAAGTGAATTTGTATCTATTTGTATCTATTTGACTCAGTAATAAGATTAAGCAATGTCGCTGATATTCGTGACATTACTGCTTTTCTTCAGTTTTACGAAGTACAGCATAAACGGGGTCAGTGTTAGCCTTTTTATACACGGCTCAGATTTCAGATACTGTATTTCAGATGTGAATGCAGCTTATAACTAAGCTAGGTCAGTGTATATAATTATGTATATGCTTATTATCCAGAAAGTGTCGTGTGTCGTGTACGGCGAGACTGATAATATAGTCCGGGTCCACATGTATTCCCGTAGGATTTGGTTGTTAAAATTGATGTTGTTCTGTTGTTCTGCTGATTGACTTTTGTTGAATTGAGATTTTGACCTGTTGCTGTTACAGGCCCGTTGTATGTGAACCTGTATATTGATATTTGATAATTTGCGACCCGTGTATTATTTCGTGATAAAATTTTAAACTAATTTTTTGTTATTTTTAGATATAAAATATGAACTTAATAGTTAAATTTTCCTGCTTGCCTTATTATTAATTTTGCGTCGTTTTTTTGATTGACAATGATTGTATGATTGTCTGTCGTCAGTTGTTTTTATTAGTAAATATAAGAAACTGTGGACTTCGCCTACTAGTTTGCGAGTTTAGTTTTCTTTGCTAAGTTTTTGGTAGGGTTGTCAGACCCATATAGGATACTGCGATCAAGGTCGTGACAATATACAAAAT
>Ga0209671_1006527_pt1 | contig 11982 bp, 7 predicted proteins | sample WorMetHERISLAND2_2_FD_187401 | JGI IMG/M metagenome (GOLD analysis project Ga0209671, IMG submission 187401) | Marine gutless worms symbiont microbial communities from Max Planck institute for Marine Microbiology, Germany - Olavius geniculatus... | ecosystem: Host-associated > Annelida >...
GCCGCCTGTTGTCCGATCAACTTGATATTTGGCAGGTGGCGTAAGGATCCCTTGCCGCCTTGCACAGACCTAGAAAGCCCCAAAACAGCACGCACGTACTCAACTGCAAGGACGGCCCCATAGCGGGCGGCCCCTCAACGGCCGCACCCTCTTGTTGGAAAAAGCCCAGGTACCAACTCCAGTGGTTGAAGCTAAGAAACCAATGAGAACAGCAGAAGCGTATAGGCTAGTCTAGATGGGTGATAGCCTGCCATAGCCAGGGGCCGCCATAGGGTTACGGTTAGAGTTAGGGCCCTACAGCTACGAAGGGTATGCGTACATGCGGTCTGAAGTTTTGCCTCTGAGCTGACGATGACGCCTGCCTGGGTGACTGCTGCACACTGGTAGACACCGTCATGACTGACTCGACCCGCAGCCGCTGAACCCGATGACGATGAAGATGACGATGACGATGATGATGCTGTACACAGAAATTATACTGAACTTAATTCATAACACATAATGCTAGCACATAGGTAATAAATGAAAACAACACGGCAGAATAACAGCAAAATTCCGGCTTCTCAAACCGCCGGACAAACAGTCACCGCGTTTCAATAAATACCGAGATTGTAAGCGGCAATGAGAAGCTGTCCGTCTCGCGTCAGTTCAATGCCTCGCCGCCTGGCTGTCTGTGACGAGATGGCGCTACCGTTCAGCGTCCACCGGATGTTGACGCTCGGTCCCGGCGCCACTGCGCATGTCAGCGCCACCGAACTTCCGCTGCGCACCACGCCCGAACGAGGCTCCACCGTGAAGCGGGGTACCAGCCTGGATGATGATGACGTCATCACGCCTGCACACATCCCACAGATAAAAAAAATCAAACGTTTTAGGCTACTGAGTACCAGCCTATCTGGCTGGGGTTAAGGCAGGCGCGTTCACCTGTGTCGAGTGGCAGGTAACACTGCGTGATCCCATACGGCAGGTGACGCTTCGTAGCTTCTCGAACAGAGATATAACACCAATACGAATGCTTTAACTACGCAAACTGGCTCGATGGCGTAACGGTTAAAGGACGTCGGACTTACAATCAATAGGTCAAGGGTTCGACTCCCGACAGTTACTCATTGTAGCGAACCGCTACAATGAGTAACTGTCTGCGAACAGTTAAAACATCTTGATAATATAAAACCAACCACCAAGGTGAACTCAGCCTTCCATCCCTTAGGGGTAAGTAAATCGAGTACAAGCCTAGCCTATCTGGCTGGGATTAAAGCGTGGCGCGTTCACCTGCGTCTGGTGGCGGGCAAAACCGTGTGATCCTAATCCTATATATGGCAGGCGCGGCTCCGTAACTCTGAGACGGGTTACCATAAAGAGCTACAGTCAACCTTTAATTCTAATTCTTTGTAACCTTTGTGTATTTGCTCAGATTCGTTTTTTTTCATCTGTGTCGTCGGTGCAACACATGCATGAAGAAATATAGACTGAGAAAAATGCCAAAACGCCCACCGTCCGCATCCGGCATTTCTATTGCACTGACGGACGAGTTAATTTGTTTATTTGATAAAATTCCTGCAGGAAAATAATCCAATCTCACGTGTGGATGCAAAAAAAAACACTACAGATGCTTGAAACTGGCGAGGCGAGCGAGCGATAGCGAGTTATGTTTCACGAGATACGGTAGTCACTATTTCTCAAAGAAAAAACCGAAGCTGGCGACGCACTAGACCACACCGAAGCAGCGATAAACGGCAATTATATTGGGACGAAAATAAACGGCCCGGCAGCACGAGTGCCGGCACTGGTCGATGTTTAGACGGAGCCAATTAATCAGCTTTCGTTTGTGCGCAGTCGACAACACAGCTAATTAACGACCGGCGCGAAATAACGTCCAAAACTCGCGAGAAAAATCCTGCGCGAGCCCGCCCAGTGTGAAGGGACGGATTGTAAAGGAGGAAAGGGTATCGAATCTGTGGCTGAGGAAGGAGGCAAAAGTTCCAGGGGATTGAGCGTCGTTCGAGTGCGTCTATCAAACGGCGGGAAGCCCAACTCATGCTGACTATTTATCGTCGAGGGACGTCCGTCGCGTTTTATCAAACCGGACCGAAATGTCAGCGGCCGAGCCGATCGACGCCGGGGCCGAACCGGTAGGTCAGCAAAGCCGAGCATCGGCGTGGGGCGAGAAAAACTACATCAGAAATGTGAAGCCCATAGAGACAGTGAGACCTGCGGACTACAGCCCACAGCAATATCCAGTTTAGCCTACGTACCATCACTATAGCCCAGGCCTAGCGCCAGATCTTTAGAACCCAGGTTGTGAAACGGGCTGGACCCGGCACTTAATGAATCTAAGGATCCATATAAACCAGGGTGCAGGGCTGCCAACGGGTAGTAACTCGTAAGCGAGCATGAAAAGTAAGTTTAAGACTGAAAAAACCTGTAAAAGAAGAAGAAAACACCTTGCAAGGCCATGACTGCATAGGGAATGACGCAACCTGGGTATAAATTCGTCAACCTGGCATAAACGAAATTCGCTCGCTTGCTTTCCATGCATGTCTATATTTGCATAGAAATAAATGAACAAACGAACTTCGACAAAGTTCTCATCTGTGCCAGGCGCCTTTAGAATTAGCAGTTTAGTTATCCCTAATGTGGCGTGCGTTTCCGTATATGCTATCATTCCCGGTGACCGTCAGATCGGTACGTGGTGACTAGGCCTCTGGAAGAAAATGCTGATGGATTCGATGTGTCGGCTCAAGTCTCACCATTCTCCGAGTTTACGTGGAACGAATTATCATCAAAATGTATGACGCTCGTGGCTCACCGAGTCGCAAAACAGACGAACGAAACGCCATTTCTACACAACGCATATATACCGGGTCCCAAAATGTGAGTTTCCTTTGATCCATGGAATGTCTGGGAATGCTGGTTATTGACGGTAAATGGCGGGTGGGTGCGTCTGTATTCGGTAGGCGGAGCTAAATAACCGAGTAATTTATTCAAGCCGCAATGCGATTATAAGAGTGACGAGTTCGAATTCACGCCCGGCATGAATAAAACATACAGTTCGTGACCGACAGCCCGGGGAGGTGTGATACCAACCGCCGTTCCCAGACAGTAGGCCTACCATACAGAAATCACGCTAACGCTGTCTGACGCAGTGGCCACAGGAGAGATCGAACCCAAGTCTGAGTCGAGTTATAACGCAACCGTTGGCCGTGGCGGTGTCTTGGTCGGTACCACGAATGCCTCGTAGTACTGAGTACCAAGCGTCAGTCTGAATCAGAGAGAAAGACGGACTCCAAGACCTCAGCGCTGCACGAAAGAAGATGGTCCCCGCGGTATATAGGAACGCTAACAAGCCGCAAGGAATGGATGGAGTTAGTTGGTTGTGTAACCGTAACGGCACTCTGACATATACGCGTATAGCGGTGATTGGTTGGAAACCGACAAGGGATAAATAGACACAGATGCGGACCGACTCGCGTAGGTCCAGTAAGTCAGTAAGTAACAGAAGTAACAGTGACTAAACGTAAATTCATAGAGTTCCAACTTCCAATGCATACTCACAAAAGTACTGTATAGCGTACCACTTTGAACACAAGAGTCCATCTGTCGCTAACATGAAAGCCAACCGTACTCTTGCCTGTGGCTAAGTATATTCACTTATTTAGGCTTGATATCGAAATCGTACTGTTTCCGATTGAATTTCAATCAGTAAATAAGTGAGAAACTGTCTCCACGAATATGGATGCAGTCGCAACATTTCACATTGCAAATTGCAGTCAAACAGCTGCAGAGTGCGACCACATTTAACCACATTATAGCGTTACCGACAGACGACAGACAGACGGACGGACGACAGAACGTACCAATAGCGTAACCGTACCGCAACTCAAGCGTTGGCATCGCGCGCCGGATCGCGAAGGACCACAGACGTTCGCCTGCATGTGTACATGACTTCTGCCAGGAAGTTCGTCTGCTATCATTTGCTACGTCTGATCATTAAGCCTATCACAATCGCTTCCACGTTGGATAAAAATCATCAAACTCGAAGCAAGTTGTATATGGCGGCAACTTTTATCGTAAATTACCGCGGATTATTAACAGTGTTGCTTGGATGATAGGCAAAGTGCAGACACTAAACATTGCATGTTGCAGCTGTAGACCTATCTACAGGTTTAATATGTGGCGGATACCATGTTTATGGTGAATAAAGTTTCGTGTATCTCGAACTATAAAAGGGCACTCACAGAGCGCAAACCTGCGTCAACGCTGTGTCAATTATTCCGCTCCGTTCGCCGTGCGGCAGCACCATATTCGGCCGAAGTTTCCCGACCCCTATCTCGTAATGCTAAGCAATCCTTCGTACCTAAGTGATGGATATGGATGCTGATTTGGATCACCGCCGAGTTGGGACAATGCAGTCTAACCTTCCGTGAAAAATTCAGCCGAATCCGCCTGTAACTTTTCGTGTAATACGGCAGCCGCGTATCGCATTTAACCTTCTTGGCGAAGGTAGCCTTGTGGTGACGCCGAGACGACGAGCCGTGTCGCAGCTGACAAGTTACAACACTATTAGCAAGTAGAAATTGCTGGTTGGCGAAATAAAAGCTGCTATCATCGCGCAAACTCGATCGTGTGCAACTAATGCGATCAAATCGCTTCGACCGACCGACGAGCGCCGAACCTAATTAAGTGAACAAGTTCAAAAGCCGACGACGAAGAAGTTAGAAGAAGTTCCTCCCCTTGAAGTCGTTAGTTAGTAGGCTGTTTAGCACCCCAGCGTACAGTATGGGGGCCGAACAGAGACAGACAGACTGTTTGAAACGACCGCAGTATCGCAGCAAAAGCTGCTGTAGGCTAAGTAATTGAATCAATGCCACATGCTGGTCCGAGCTCAACGATAAAGCGTGCACCTCGTGCGTGCAACTATAGGGAACCTGTTACAGCGATATACAGATCGAACTTGCAGCGCCAATGAGAGAGACTGCGGCAGTGTAAATTACCCGACGGTCCTCGGTCCTGACGCCCTCGGGCAACACCTCCGCGACGTACGTCTGGCAATTCCATCTCATCTCAGTCTACTGTTTGCACGCTGCAGCCGAGCATGCGTGCAATGATGACTTCCATTATCCTTCTTCGGCACGCACGCCTCGTCATGTAGCGCGTAGCCGCTGCCGCTACTCGCCAATGAATGTTCCAGAAGAAGAAGGAAAAGAAGATTTTGCACGGACAGTTTGATCCATTGCGTGGAGCTCGAGGTGCAAAACCTGCAGTTCTTAGCCAGCAGAAACGCGGCGTCGAATTGTAAAAGATGAAGTTCAATATTTTGGTTGACATTTTAAGATTCATTTCTTACCGATGCCCTGCTATCGTCGTGCTGAGTGATAAGTTGCTGAAATCAATCAATCAAGATTATTATTATAGCGCTTTATATGCCGCGAGAAAATCATAAAGGCTAACTATATAATGTTAAAGCCGTAATCTTTCTGTGTCTTCGTAAATCGACACGACAAATCATTTCGTATCGTCGTTAGTATCTTTTATGCCTTCGAATCCAAAATGTCAGGAGTCTTGTAAATAACCGTGCACTTGCTTCGGTCAGGTGCGTTTTCTGACCAGGTAACCTTTTAGTATGACCCCCACACGTGAGCAGAGAATGCTTAGAGATGGTTAATCAGAAAACAATTTCTACGTAATTAAGTGAACAAGTCCTAAAATGTACTTATATAGCGAAGAAAGTTAAAGATAACCTCAAATGCGGATTGCTATATTTGTCATCGATATAGTGACAGTAGAGCCTGATTCGTAAGCTTAGGGCCTAAACATTTTTTTTCTAAAAATGCGTCTTTCAAAATAAATTGTCAGGGATGGTGCAACTGCAGAGCACAGAATACGCCCCCCCCTTTTCATTGCAGTCTCTCAGTAAACCGTTTGACAGAATTTGAAAGTCACTGGTTCTGGTAATAAACAGACATATAAACGCAGACACATCACTATCGATGACTGTTGTTAAGGCCAACTCAGCCGTTCCGGGCGGGTATATAGAGAAGATTCGTATAGACGAATGGAGCATCTCTAATTCGTTCCATAGGTCAGTTCGGCAACAGATCAAAGAAGAAACGATGCGCACGCACCGCCTGCCGATGCGGATTCGCGGTTTGAGTTTCACTGCTAGCTCGGCCCATGCGGCTTCGTCCGTCAGTCAGCGGGGGTCGATTGACACACGCAGTGAGTGAAAAACGTCTGTCGCCAGCTTCCTGAATGCTTGCAGAAGAAACGCCACGCGCTGGCTCCCTGTGACGACTAGCCGCATCCAGCTGCCAAACTTCGGTCCCTTTTCTAGAGATGTTTAATCACGCTTTCTCCAAGAGAAGTTTATATCCATCCTTCTCACTCGGGCTTCTCTTCGGCCTCAACCCTAAACTGTTTCAGAATCGCGACTTGGAAGTGAGAATTCTGAAAAAAATGCGCGCCTGCAACGTGCATAGCGCTGATAGCCTTGACGTCATTAGTTTTAGGTTCTTTCTTTTCTTCCAATTACGCGGCTATCGCCGATCTGATCTTTCTCCTGAGATTTTTTTTTGTTCCGTTCATATCACTGCTTGTCGTGACACAGGATGGCACAGTATTGCACTGCATGCAGACAAAGCGGAAAATTCGATGCGCTGGAGTGATTTTTTGTTCGTACAAGCCACAATGTCTGCAGCGGTGCGACATCAAAGAAAGCGTTCGACATTCTAACGCGGCGGAATAGAATGAATATAGAGGCGTACTCGTATATACACAACCCACATGCACGAAATGAAGTGCACCGATCGTGCGATCCCGATCTCGAGTGATGATGAGTTCTATAGACACTTCAATGCATGCAACCGCATGGTGCTTTGTATACGCGTCACTCATAGGCAGGCCTCGTATAATTCAAGTGTGCGGGGGGAGAGAGAGCATTATCTTGCCGTTCATTCAATTTTCGATCAAGTAGACCCTACCCACTCTGATTACCGGCCGCCGACAACTAATGATAACCATGATGATGATGAACTCCTGTGACATCTGCTTTAATTGTACGCAGTATTCTCACGCGCCACTGCTTCTGCGTTGACTGTATACCGTTCGATATAACAGCGTCACCATAGCGTGTATGTGACTGTAGTCACTCTGGGAAATCGCTTTCTTTCCGCGACCGGTCAAGTTGACAACCGTCGCCAACCAGGCTTTCCTCCTTGTCGGCCCACGGACGTGGAACGACCTGTCAGACAACGTGGCATCTGCCGCGTCGTTGTCCATTTTCCGCCAGCGTCTCAAAGCGCAAAATCATTTCCTGGACTGTACCTAACTAACCTCTCTAGTGGACTATAGCAGTAGTTCGTATTACTTAGGCCACTTTAAAAAAATCTCAAATTGATTGATGAATGATGACTGACCGGAAGTCGGACGCTGGAGTGTGCGGATATACGAGCGGTACGGCCGGCTCACCTATCGATAGTTGGGCTTCAAGTTCTTGTCTTATTTTATCAAGCTATTATACAACCGCAGTCACTGCATGCCGTTATTCTGTCTGTTTTGTGCAGGGCGAATATTCGAGTGCATGGAATGGCTGCTATAAAGAGTAAACATGCATGGCATCAAATCTGCAAGTTAGCCGCGCTTTGTGAGTCGCGGGAGTAAATAGCAATCAAAACGAATCAGCGCTACATGAACTCAATACTACGGGTGTGTGTAATTGCGTGTGAGATTAAGACTCTGGGGTGGCACGGCCGAATGCATCGCTTGGCTTTAGTTCAAGCAATCACGCCGGCCGAAGTGATGGGTTCGAATCGCGAATCGATTATTAGCGCTGACCCGTGACGAGTATTCGCCGCACATCACTGATTGCGTGTTGCGATGTGAGTTTCCTTGCTGATCCCTGAATGAACGGCACCAAACACACGTTCAGTGTCCAGTGGAGCATAATCAGAGGGACACAGAGGGCCCAGCTCCTCCCCCAATTCCCCAGATAAGATAAGCACACATTTAAACTGCACCAAATTTGCCAATTTGGTCGGTTTATTCTGACAAAAATAACTGAAATTGTTGCCACCAGATCTCATATTTCAAAGTTCTAAATTCGATTTCGGCTGGGGCTTTGCCAGACCCGTTGGGGAAGCTCACAGTGCTCCCCAGACGTTCGAGCTGGATTTTAGAAGTCCTATTTCTAAGAGAAGAGAAAGGAAAAAAAGAGAAGAAAAAAAGGAAGGGGAGGAGAAAAGTAAGGAAGAAAAGAAGAAGCGAAAAAACGAAAAGAGTGAGGAAAGGAGAAGGAAAGAGAGAGAATGCCCCCAATTCACATTTCTGGCTAAGCCACTGTCCGTAACACTCAAAAAACGTGTGAAACCCACGTTCCGTCGCACAACCACCTGAGTACGGGACAAAGCGCCGCGCGGCTGCCGCTACCAAAACTCACGACAGAGACGACGTCACCAAGCAAAGTGCTTTCTTGCTTCGATGCCTCTCCATTCACAACGACGACGACAATGAATGCCGGTCCGAGTGATGCATGATGGGTAGGGGGCGTGGTTCGATGAACGACCCCTGGCGGATGCCCTGCGATTCACACGGCAACGTTTTTCTATTAAGATGTTACGATGACAGGGGAGGGGATGGAGGAAAGAGGGGGGTTAGGTCAAAGCCGCCTAGGGGTGTCAGCGCACGCCGCTAATACTGATATCAATGACACTGTAGCAGGCAAGCTGGTGTGCAGCGAAGCGGAACGCTTTAGTCGCCCTGAGAAAGATTTATGTCTTGTAAGTTCAACCTGACTACGGACAGGTCATCCCGCTATCGCTATAGCTCCGCACTCCGCGTCTGACTGGCGGACAAATGCCCTCAAGATTGACCCGCAAACACATCCCCGAAATGCTGTCAACTAAGAACTACAACCGTTTTTTTCGTGCGGCTGAAATTGAAAGTAAACAAATACAAGTCCAGGAGCGTTTTTTTATGTTAGCTCACGGCCGGTTTTAGGTTTTTATACTGTGGCAAAACTCTCTGGAAATTAATTACCGGAAGACCAGTGGCTCTCCCCATTTCCCCCTAACCGCGTTTACGGATTTGACATTCTATAGGGGTACTTTGAGTCGGGGGTAAATATGCGTATTCAGGAAACCTGATTCATTTTGTGATGCGACAAAAGAATGAGCCAAAGGTCAGTGCTCAATGCTCATGTCGAACTCAGTATATACCATCTCCACGGATAGGCCTATGTTCACAAATGAAACCGCCCAAATTAGACAAATTGGTCACGCTTCAGTGCCGCGAATTCATCACACATCTTACACGCATCGGCCTAGAGATCCCCATAACAATCAATGTCTCTACAAATGGGGTCGTCAACCAATTCTTTTCTATTTTTCTGTGATTTCAAATTTCCTACGATTTACTGCACAAAGTCATAAAGCCCCTTCATAACGGCTGCAGTTCTAAGTCACACAAGGCTCTGGAACATGATAAAATGTATACGTGACAAAAGCACACACAGTCATCGCATAGGTGTAGAAAACGTTTTTTACGTTTTTTTAACGTTTTTTATTTTTCCAACGTTTTTTTATTTTTAAAAAAAAACGTTTATCAAAATTTAAAAATCCTACCGAGAACGTCGAGAAGGGCTTTTAAAGCAGCATAAACGAATTAATATGCTATAGTGGTGGTAGTTTACTTACTTAGTCTAGTGATACGTGGTCTTATGACTACACGGTTGAATTGAAATTAAATAAAATTTTTATCTCTTTCTTTAGTTTTAGCTGTACTGTAAGTACAGCATTAGGTTTTAGGCAAGAAGTCGAACAAATTAAGGCTAACGTTTTTATCAACGTTTTTTTTTATTTTTGCCACGTTTTTTACGTTTTTAACGTTTTTTAATTTTTTTTCTGGAACGTTTTTTTTACATCTATGAGTCATCGTGTTGTAGGCCTACAACAAATCGAAGCAAACGGAGTTTGAGCCAGTGGCGTAGACAAGGGTGGCAGGGGGCCCAGCCCCCAATCCTCCAGAGAAAATATAAGCAGTTCAAACTGCACCAAATTTGCCAGTTTGATTATTGTTGCCAGTATTTGCCGCCAGATCTCATATTTCAAAGCTAAAATGCACCCGATTCGATTTCGGCTGGAGCTCCGCCTTAGACCCCGCTGGGGGAGCTCACAGCGCTCTCCAGACCCCTTAGCTGTATTTCAAGGGGTCTTACTTCTAAGGGAAAGGACAGGAGAGGAAGAGGGTAAGACAGGGGAAAAGAGGGGTAAAAGGGAAGGACATGAAGAGGAGGGATGCAAGGGGAAGGAAAAAAGGTGAAAGGAGACGAGCCCCCCTCCAATTGAAATTTCTGTTTATGCCACTGGTTTGAGCCTAACTGAGAACTGTGAGTGCAAGTATCAGCAACCACGAAACCACAACCACACAACAGTGCTGAGTCACCGGGTGCCGGACAAATAGCCACTGCTCGCACGCACTTGCATGCGTGCTCTGGACTCGTGACGCAGTTCAGTTCAGTCGCAGTGTAATCGCTAGCGAGTCGCGAGACGATCGGCTAATCGAATCACGACAGAATTCTTCGCCTTGTCGCCTGCAATACGTCGCACCCATAGACAGACAGACAGACAGAGGCTCCGAGAACTTTCGCAGTGTACGTCACCGATATAATTCAAGTAGAACGTTCTGGTCATTTTGTGTGATCCATGCAGAAAACGTGTATCTGCTATGCAGCAATTGGCCAAGTGCGTGCAACTTAAAGCTTCATTTTTAGTCGGATCTCTGATGCTCAACGGTATTTTCTTAACAGTTCACACACGCAGCTCTTCTTCGCTGATAACATTTTGTTTTGTCTGTGGCAGAATCCAGTATAGAAAGTCGTCAGTTTGTGACTTTTTGTGAGTATATACTGTATATAATCGTAGACAAAAACAAAATAATTTTATAGCCTGTCGATTATCACAAGCACCAAAGTAATTTAGTAAAAAGCAAAATATCTTCTCATTTCTATTCGCCAGGTGGCACCAGCAATTTACCCTCAAATTCCCTTCCCCTGGGGAAGAGTCCCCATCTAATAGAGGAAGATGTCGTTAAATGACATGTAAATCCGGCGAACAGTTTAAGCATACAGGGTGCACAAATGTGAAAAGCAGGCGGACAGACGACGAACAGACCACGCTGCGGAGAAATATGCAGCGATAGGCTGAAACGCGATACCGCCTAAAAATGCAGCAATGCTGCGACTGATGATCTATCAGTGACAGAAAAGATTCGCCATGTCGTCCGTATACTGATGACCGTTTCCCTTCCAGCATAACATGCCACGTGCGGATACACTCCAGATTCCATTGCACGCAGATAGACGCATCGTCTGGATTACCAGGCAATACGGACTACGTGTAATCTAAATATATAGTGATGGGTCATAATTAGCGCTTATAGGCACAATGACACTGTGCAGACCTATATATGCACGAAGAATTATTATTTCGACCGGATTTCGAGTGCGAGGTGCAATAGATTACCTCGGACCATCGATTTCGATGATCGACGAAGCTCATGCCAATCCCATCATGCATCAGTAACAGTCAGTCGATAGCGATATAAATATTAAACGTATGATTGAATTCCTTATGTTGCACCCATATATCTATTACCATCAATAAAGCTGCAGGTAATTCTGTATTTAATTATTCAAGCCTTGTCAACATGCACATTAAAGCGTCGCAAAACATCTTTCGGTGATTGATGTTGATCAATCATTTATAAATACACGTTTTTGAAGTTAAGTTCGGGTTTTCTTATCCTTAATTTTTAAAACACGCATTCTTATTGCTGTTGCTTTTTCTGTTTGATATTTCTTGGCATTTCTTTAAAAACAAAAAAAAAATGTTAAAACGTCTATTCACCATACAATGGTAGGAATAATCAAAAGTAAATTTAAAACAACAACAAATTAAAGTTAAGTTTATTTAACTAAATGAAACAGAC
>Ga0209671_1006528_pt1 | contig 11982 bp, 7 predicted proteins | sample WorMetHERISLAND2_2_FD_187401 | JGI IMG/M metagenome (GOLD analysis project Ga0209671, IMG submission 187401) | Marine gutless worms symbiont microbial communities from Max Planck institute for Marine Microbiology, Germany - Olavius geniculatus... | ecosystem: Host-associated > Annelida >...
CACTGACTGAGTGTCAATGTGCTGCTGAATAATATCACCTTTTGTAATTTTTGCTGTTTTCGATGTGCAAGTCCTTAAATGTTGCCGTTAACAAGTGTATAAACTAATGTTTTGTACATTTATTTAAAGTAAACGGTAAATTTCGGCAAAACCTGCTAACGTTGCTGCTAACGTTTACAGTGCGTAAATGTATTCGAACGTACATCAGTTTGACACGACGATGACGACGGCTGCAGCTGTACGCGAGCGATCAGACTTCCAACGGGAACGTCTTCAGCCAGCCGCACGTTCTGATGCAGCTGTCGCAGCGTCAGGCATTGCTGCAGCAACCGCTCACATTTCTCCTCATCATCATCAGCTGCAGCAACTGCTACCTTCACTAGCGCCGTGTCAAAGTGCCATGGACGACTGCTCTCGCACACCTGAGATCACAAACAGCATCATTCATTTTATTCATTTATTCATTCGTATTCGTTTAGTACAGCTACTTGTCAAAACGCAAGCATACACGTGCACACAGTGACAATACAGTAATATGAACAGACTATATGAGTTTTAAAAGTTTCTACGCCTATATGTCTACACTAGGGCTATGCATCGAAAAACATAATCAAACAATTAAATAATCACAAGATAAATACGACCAGTACAAAAACAGCGACACAACGAACGACCAGCGACGGAAATGCCTATAGGCCTACGAACGGCAAAAATGGAAAAATTCTTTCTGTCTACATATGACAAAATTTTGGTGGTTTTTAAACGAACGTGTTTCATTTAAACTCAAAAACAGAAAATGGCTATAACTATCATGAGTTACTATTAGCAGATAATGCGTTAACTTATTATTGCAGTTTTACATGACTGGTCTCAACTTCTGGCGTCACGAGACTTGATCCCGCCAACAGTACAGTTACTACAGTTAGATCAACTTAGCCTCCTACCCTTAGTGGGACGTGGAAATGGCTAGCAGATTACGATTTACGGGCTGAAGGCCTGGCGTGGCTGACTGGGGCGGTGGCATATCTGCTAGCTGTATCGCCAGCCCAATTGTTTGCTGCAATGCTGGCTATTCTGGTGATGGCTGAACTTTTCTTAATTTATCGTATTCAAAACAATAATTATTAGCAAAACACCTTTATTTGAAAAGACAATACGGACGAAGTACTTGCGACGATCGGTAGCAACGTCGTCAGCTCTCCTGTAGTATTGTCGATTCTAAAGTACTTGGTGTCATCTGCGAATTCACACAAAACAGGTTTACAGGGTGCGGCAACAAAGTATCCCCTAAACTTTTTGTCACTTTCTTTGCAACTGCTGAGAATTTCGAAGCTATATTTTACACGTGTATTAGATATTTATACTCACGCAAAAGTGCCGAAGGGCATTCAATTATCTTTAACTAGAACAAAGTAATTGATTTTTCTTCTGCAGCCGCATCGTCATTTCTCACGTTAACTTGCAGCAGAATGTGTGCAGAATGAAAGGGGCACCACGTTTGCGCTGCAGAAAAACATACTGTCATTCGAACAATAAAATAAGCAAATAAACAGTGGCCATGTCCGCCCGTCCCTCTGTCACACTCGTGATCTGTATCAAAACGGTGAAAGCTAGGATCACAAAGTCTTCACCATGGGCTGCCACAAGGTCTAATTTATCGTGACAAAATTTCATGCCCATAGGGTTTCCCTCGAACGAGGGAGTCAAAAAGAGGTACCACCTTAAAACGTTATTTTGCCGCTATTGGCTCTTCTAGTGTGAAAACGGTTGCAGATACTACAGACATGTTGCTTATTATAACAAGCGCTGATCATGTGCTTTTTAACTGTATCAACATCGATGACCTTAAACGACCCTGAACCCCCAAAAGGGGGTTTTTAGTAAAAAAATTTTTAGCAACTTATGGCTACAGCGCACATTTCAAGAGTGAATTGCGACGTAATGCTTGAAGAAAGACCAAGACAACCTGCGTATGAAATTTTCAGTATTAAACGCAGATTTTAGCAGCCCAAGTGTCGACCTCTTAAGTTCGAGGTAGCCTGCGCACGCGAGCGTAAAATATGGGCACCCCTCTAAAAAGTGGTTATTTTACTGAAATTGCTTCATCTAGCATGAAAACAGTTGCACATAGGCACAAAAATCTCGCTTATAATGACAAGCACTAGTGATGAGCTTCTTAGGAGTGTCAACATCGATGATCTTAAATGACTTTGAACTACCAAAATAGCGTTTTTTAGTAATTTTTGTTGCAATTTCGAGTTGCGACACACATTTTAAGAGTAAATTGCATATAAAATTATAATTATTATATCATTGCATGCTGTACACTGATAGCCAAAGTGGTAGGACCGCTGCTATCGCGCGTCAAGTGAGCTTTGCTCAAATTACTTGTTAACAGCACTGTCGCTAGTAAGTTGCCCAGATTATCTGCAGTGCCTGTTTGAGTTCACCAACGGCTTTCAGCTTTGGTAAATTATTAATAAATACGATAGAAAATTTACAGACAAAAATTGTACAAACTTTTTATAACGTTTAATTTACTCTGTTGTCACTAGCCAATGTGTCCGAATGTTAAAAAAATTTAAATTAGATATTAAAACGCTCGCTGAAACATGCATGTCATGCAGTTGTGTGAAACAGTCTGCACCTCGTAACTATCGTTTTTACCATGGCATACGAATGTGGAAAGTAAAGAAAGTTTGCTAGTGTGATGGAAAATTGTAGGTCTATTAGTGAAGCAAAAACATTTCAGAAACATGAACTTGATTACGAGTGAAAACGATACCGTTCTGTTGATCACGCACTATACTGTAATTCACGACACAGCCGACATTTGGCACTCTAGTGTTTGCAGCGACCAACGGAGTAACGTTTACAGTCGATGCCTAAACATGACAACAGCAGTAGCATTAATTCCAGTAAATACCAAACTTAAGGCACATTTGCATGTGGTGCGTTAGAAACGGGGAATGTATACTGTATACGACTTGCCTATTCTACGGACTCGTAAGTTTTGCTATTTCTGACAACACGACGTTTATCCACTTATCATACTTTGACTCTGTTGACATGAGCTGAGCTGGTAAACGGTGTCTAATAATATATTTAACGTTCTGAATAAATTTTTGATGGGCTACGTTCGCATTCGTTTAAGAGTTGAATAAATTAAAATAACTTACCACAACAATCTTTTATGCAGTATAATGCAGTATTCAATAATGCATCAAATGCTTCTATACATGCTGCAATGAAATTTGAAGTTGTTTCAATGCAATAAATACGCTAGAAGAACTGCCGGGAGAACATTGCTTACAGGCAGCGTGTTGGTGGGCAAAAGAGCGTTGAACGTAGCCGCACTGAATGTCGGGTAGCAGCGAGCACGTAAAATGTTGACAGTGAGCGTAGTGGCTGATGTAAATTGTCTCTGTACGCGACCGAGCACCGTACGGTTGTTGCTGTTGTCCTGGAAATACGACGTGATATTTAATGCTATTGCAAAAGCACGGAGCGGCCCTTCCATAGATATAAAAGCAAAAGTATACTTGGTTTAGTGTAGGCCTACTGCTCAAGTGACAAAAAACTGAACCGATTTGAAACGTCATTGCGGATCAGTTTAGTTCACTGCTGTCGATTTGTATTCGCCTTAGACTAACATTTGACAAAGTCATAACTGGCGTAAGTGCAACAGTTGATAGGTTTGTGCAAACAGTTTGACTTAGTCTTAATGGTAAAGTTTTTTATGGGACTTGACCTTTTGCAAGTCCTGTAAAAAAACTTTACCCTGCACTAGGACTAAGTCAAGCTGTTTGCACAAATCTATCAACTGTTGCACTTACGGCAGTTACGACTTGCAAAAGGTCACTCTGTTGTACCTGATCCGTAATAAATTAATTTAAAACTACAAAACAGCTGTTAAGAGTGACTGTTTTTACGCTAGTTGCGTACATACCTTGACGTATATCGTAAGTTTTATAGTATCCTCCTGGTCGTAGTTTAGAAGCTGTTGCAGAACAATCTCTCCAACACTTGACACTGGAAACCGAAAGCTCGACTAAACATACAAAGCGTAAATTTGCTCACAGAAAAAAGTCGAATTCACACGAACTTCGATTGACTTAAATGCAACTGAAATTTCTGCAAAAGACCAAAATTTCTACCCCAACTTAGGCTACAGCGACAGCATTTGCGAACCGCCACTGCGTTTCTGCCAAGAAGTCCTAGACAGGTGTATAATTTTCTATTAGAGGCATTCTGGGTTTGTGCAATGTCGTTAAATTAGGCATGCGGCATAAATTTTATGTTGCTGACTACAAAATGTACTAAGCTCATTGGCGTTTTTTTCAGTGAAGGCCTATATATGCGCAATATAAATTTACACTTTGATTTCTTATGTAATAAATTAAACGCCGCACAATAAAATGTCGCCCGGTATTTATTCCGTCGCTGCAGTTAACTGTATTTGAACCATTTGAGTGTTTTGCACTTTGATTTGATAACGTGCTTTTAAACGAATTATCTGATTTGTGATGACATGATAAAATGATGATGATACCACGAAAGCTACACAAGTTGCAGACTTAACCAGGTTTCACTAGTTAACAAACACTGACCAGTATAACTGCCAATGTTTTAAAAACAAATATTATCGGTGCTAATTAATATTAATTAGTGTGGTGCGTGCATTGTGTCACATAAAGGCGCAGCTAGACTTACAGCAAAGCGACTTTCCTGACTAATGGCAAAAGTCAAGTATCCGAGATCTGACGGGTCAGGATCTGTGGCAGTAATTGACGATATAACTGCAGTGCCGACTGGAGTCCACTAGAATTGCAAATCAAATACAATCCAAGCAGTTTATTACAGTGATATACCACAAATAATAGCAAGTAAACTGCCCCAACATAATTAAATCATGTAGCCTAATTAGATAGAGTACACGTACCAACAGGACACTGAGTTAGCCGCAATAAAGGAAAACATACAGGGCGGTTTACTTAAACTCTTGATGAAATCCTTAGCGCGTTTAATTAATGCAATAGACCTAAACATTTGAGCGACTATTGTAATCGAGCCGTATGTCACTTAATGGCATAGACCATGTCTAAAATTAAGATGTTTATCTTTCTTATATAAAGCATCATAGCAATAAACATGACCAAAGTTGTGATTACGTTTTACAAGGTAGTGCAGTTACATAAACCGTGTATGGTGGGCTAATGTAGGCCTATCTGTTGCAATATGTGTAGTACACGTCTGCCAGAAATAAACATGGGCTGACATAATAATGTAATATGTTACAAATGAAAACATAAATTACTGTCCCTTTTTGAGACATAATGCAGTAATGTGATCAAAAAACTGTACTTCGCTGATGTTGACGACGTACGGTGCATTGACAAATACGGGTGCATGATTATTAACGTCCCATATTGTAACGTAAAAGAACAACCTCGTCTGCGCACAACATTCTGTAGTCATGCACACTGTGTCTCAAAAAAAACATCCCCGACATTTCCAACTGTAACTTAAAAACCAATTATCACATTTTGATAAGTTTTGGTACAAATATTTCTGACACAATTTGCCATCAAGTGACCATTCAGTTTCCTACCTCACCCAGTGTATGTTTCTGCACTATCTGGGGAAAGCACAACCAACGAAATAAAACTTTTTTTATCCAATCCGATATGATTGCTTAATTAACATAACGCATAAAAACACATTTTGTTTACATTTTTGACACTATAGTTGACATTTCATCCAGCTGTCCATTTTCCAACTGCCTGTAGTAAAATTGCTTGAAGCGTTTACCCACTATGCGAACACAGGCAAGGAGACGTTTTCTCCATTCATTGACAGCAGTATGATAAAGTTCTGCTCCAGACCAATCCAGGCTGTACCAGTTACTTCTTGACTTTACAAAAATTTTATCTGGTAGACACACTGCTGCATGACAGTCAAACCTTGTAATAAACCAGCTGTTGGGGCCCACAGATTAGAATAGATGAAATTTATCGACGTTTTTTCATTCATTTTAACACGTATTATGCTTGGTCTGATTTCCCCAGGTAATGCAAAAACAGACGTTGGGTGAGGTGGAAACTAAAACATTTATTTAATAGCCAGTTGTGTCAAAAATATTTCTGCCAAAAATTAATAAAATCTGCTAATCTTTCTTCAAGTTATGATCGATAATGTTGGAGATGTTGTTTCAGGTTTTCTGTTTATTTCAACACATATTTCGCTTGATCTGCTTTCCCTAGGTAGTGCAGAAGCATACATTGGGTGAGGTGGAAAACCGAACAATCAGTTGATGGCAAGTTGTATTAGAAATATGCGTGCCAAAAATTATTAAAATATGATAATTTGTTTTCAAGTTACAGTCAAAAATGTCGGGGATGTTTTTTGAGACACAGTGTACATCGCATCATACGATGTCGTATTAGAGTAATGTACAACGCTGCATTTCTGTTATTATTCTCCGAATCCATTCGTTGTCTCGCTGACTGCAGCGTTAAACGTCGTTGACAGTCAACGGTCACTCTATAGCTGTTTTAGCATTTGCATGAGCTTGTTTATTAGCGAAATGAATATATAAAAAAATTACCAACACGAGAGCAAAAGAAATATTTTAAAATCCGAGTAGTTTCAGTGGTTTTACTTTACAGCCTTAAGAAGCTATGAGGTAGCTCATTCTGTCGTCGATTCTAGGCTAAACTTATTATAGTCGCCACCCATACAGTGATGCACGTCAATCAGCTGACAAAACTCTGCAAAAATAAACGCTTACTTCTTTCGTCGAAGTTGGCGCAATGGGCGAGCAACGAAGCGTGAGAGTAACGGTTATCTGATTCACGGATGCTGGCCACGCTATCTGCAGTCGCTGGCCGACTGTGACGTCACGACTGGTCGCGTTCAACAAGAAGCCGTGGACGTTCGCATCAAGCGTAAGTCGAATCTGATTGTTGTTACCACTGATAAGCACGTGCCCAACTGCAGCTCCTTTAAACCACAAGTAACAACATTTACAAACAGTTGGTAGTATACATGTAAATGTTTAAATACATGTATGACTACGTACAACAAGAAATTTGACCTAATGCTCACGAGACGCGCGAAAGCCTATAGCAGTTTCTGTTCGCAAAGTGTCAGTCTATCACCAGCCATTTCGTCGCAGTTCATTCTTGGAGTGTGCGCTGCAGCTGAATATCACAAAAATCAATAAAAACTCCTTATTTTAGAAGTTCGGGGTCTTTCAAAGTCATCGATGTTGATACCACTAAAAAACTCGTCACTAGTGCTTGCTGTGATAGACAGCACCCCCATGATGATCTGCAACTGTTTTCACAAAAGACTGGCTGACAACGGTTAAATAACGACTTTAAGGGGAGTACCGCTCTTTGATGCCCCCATGCGCAGGTATCCTTAGAAAATCGAGACTTGGACCGTCAAAATCTACGTTTAATGCTAAAAATTTGATATGCAGCTTGTCCATGTCTATCTTAATTGGTTTCGGCGCAATTCGCTCTTGAAATGTGTCTCGCAGCCCTAGTTAGCCAAAAAATCCATAAACCTCTTTATTTTGGCGTTAAAGTCATTCAAGGTCTTTGAATTCGGTGGCAATCCAGAGCCATTGTACGACTTTTTATTAATGATTAATAGTAATCTAGGCCTTATCGTGCACCGTTTTTGAGATACAGCGACTTATTGGCCAAAAATCGCAAATTTTTCTTATCCCCTCTCATTCAGCGCTTTCGTTTGGAATGACTCCCTTTGAATTTATTGAAAAGCTTTACGGTTCCTGAAACTAGAGTCTTCCAGGCAGCCGACGGTAAAGATTTGGTGATCCTAGCTTGCACCGTTTTTGACTGATCCACCCGTGTGGCAGACAGACAGACGGACAGACGGACGGACAGAAAGAATTGCGGTGGCTAAGAAAAAACGAACAAAATACGTGACGACGCCTTGCCCCACGCACGGGTCAGATTAACGCAGAAACGTCATAGTTATTTAAAAGCTGGTAACGACTAACAAAATTAATAATTAACTTTTAAAAATTAACGATTTATTAATTGTTAACAAAAATTTCTAACGACTAATCACGCGAGTAATCGTTAATTTTTATAGCTGGGCCATATAGTAGGGCCGAAACCTTGCAACAAACATACCATTCGTTATATCTTCGGCGATGCTAGCTGTAAACGGTCCTTTCTGTTGACTTTCGCACAAACCGTCTACACAGTGTTAATCAGTACGGTAATACAATACCATATAGCAGTAAATTGACGTCGTATCTATACAAAAGAAAACTAGCCTAGACCGCAACTCTTACGTCAGTCGATGGCCCCATTTGAATGATGAACACTTTTAATCAAAAGAGCCAAAACTGGCCATAAAAATGACGTCTGCCACGCTTGACGTACTTTTTCTGTTACGGTGTACATACGGTGTACAATGTACACCCGACTCTGTCTTTTCACATTTCTGAATATGTCGCCGCGCTACAGGTCTCGTCAGCGAGCAGCGACACTCATTGACTGTCAAAAACAATGACTGCCCTCTGCAGAATTTGTCGTAGGTCTATACGCTACATGGCTAAAACCATGCTTGTTTTATTGCGGCATGCACGGTCGCACTCCGTGGAGAAATTTTAAACAAAGTCTTAGTATTCATTGATTCGTAACTAATATCTAGGCTAGCTATGGAAGCCCTACAGCGTTTGTGGTATGCCACAGCAGTGGCGGATTTAGTAAGAAGGCGGCGCCCCCTTCCCCCTTAGAGGGCCTACTGATTGGATGCATTTTATAACCAAGTAAAAATTCGCACAAACATGCATTATTTCTGCCCCCAAAAATGTAAAAATTCTGGGGGAGAAGGCGCAAGCCTTTCAGGCTTTTCCATGGACCTTATTTCTTACCCTCTCGCCTTTTTTATTCCAAAATTTTGGATTTGCCACTGTGCCACAAGGCAGTGTTGTGGGAGCTTTTTGTCAATGTTTCTGTTGTACATAAAACTGTATTGTTGATTTCTTTTTCGGTAACACTGACATAAAGTTATTTGCTGATGACATATAGACTTATGTTGCAGACATCGAAAGCATGTACCGGCCGATGTGCTACCGTAGGCAGTAGTGAACGTCAGCGTAATGCACAACAGAACGTTGAATGCAAACAACTTCGCCATTCTTGTTCTGCAGCTACCGCGAAACAACACACTGCAAACATAATGCAATAAGTTAGTACCACTGCCGCGTAGGCATTATTAATCAATGACGTACAAAAATGGGGAGTGATCAAAACTTACGGCGTTAATGGGTACAGTATCGGAAAAAAGGAAAAAATTACGGAACAAACTGCATATCAGCCGCAACCAAAGTAGCTTTAAATTTAAAAAAAATAAGAACAATTCGCTGATAAGTGCACTTAGGAAAGTCTCAGCATAACTTTTTATGCAAGCCTTGTTCTGTGGCCAAAATGTACTTCTGTCTGCCCGCCTGTCACACCTTTGTTGCTGCCTTGTCAAAACAACGCGAGTAAGGACGTCATTTCTGAAGTCGCGGGCCTCCTCCAATATTCGAACATGTAGCCAAAATGGCCAGAATGAATGTTCCGATATTAAAAACAATACCGGTGTTAGGGAAGCACTAAAAAGCCAAAAATGTCGCTTGTTCCCTACGCTAGGCCTATTTTTTAACATAGCTGTTCTGTAAGGATAAAATGTGCCAAATTTGCTACCGGTAGGGGCTGCGTCTCGGACCCCGTTGGAGGAGCTTACGATGCTCGGTTGGGATTTTAATAAGTTTACCATAAATTTCTAAGTTACCTGTTTCGTTGCCTCATACTCTTATATAGCGCGTTATGTGTCACCTAAAGCTGGCGACACACACGTAACTAAAGCTCAGCTCAGGCCTATATAGCGGCAGCGTATAGAGTCCTAGCAGTCATCCGTGACATTACAAAAGAAACGCGAGCGCTGCATATAGACAACGCGTACGCTGCGAGAGCACAGCTTTCCCACGCACATCATAGGCACCGCGACGACCGCTATAGGCCTACTAACAGTAGTTTCACACACTGGGCCTCAAAGAACAACATGCCATCTAGTTGACCCCGTCATTATGTATCGTTGTAGTTCCACATTTATACAAGTAAGCCGAATTCTTAATGTGCTTGTCGCGTGTTTGAACGCATGGTTTAATGCTAGTATTGACTGATATCAAGCTGGAACTAGAGTGTGATTAGGTCTATAGGAGTATAGGTTGTATGACTTACTTAAATTAAAACACTTTCAAGATGCAGTTCAGTAGAAAAGTTGCTTAATAAATAAGCATGCTTCAGCATTATATTAGAAGTGCTTAAGTCGAAATCGCTAAAATTGCAAAACCTGTAAATGTCGGACCACAAATCTATTAACGTCTGGAAAACGCCGGATCACGTAAACGACTGACCAAATCGCACGGTTGAGAATTGCACGACTTAAGAAATGACGGACCAAATAGCAGCAGGGTCTAAAATACAAAACCGAAAAATACGAACCTGAGCACACAAAATAATGCAAATAATTATACTATTTGAACGAAAGCAACGAATAAGGCTACTCAGAAATGACGTTCAGTCGAGTTCACTGTTGTTGACAATTTTGACATCAAGTCGTCCAAATGCGGTGACTGCAAGTCGCGTATGGACGGCGCACAGCTCTGTTTAGCTGATCGTTGACGGCATTACGTGTTGCCTTCGGACAGTGTCAGAGACCTCACAGCATCAGCTTGACGCTCAGCTGTCGTTCAAGCAGCACATCGACAGCGATGTACGTAGCTGCTTCTATCAACTGCGACAGCTACGGTCATTCCGACGATCCGTTCCAGATGACGCTGTGCAACCAGAGTTCGTCACAAGTCGCGTTGACTACTGTAACGCTGTGCTGTACGGCGTCTCAGCAAAATTCGCTCGTCGGCTGCAAGACAGTACTACACGCTGCCACTCGACTGATCACTGGTGTTCGCCGAAATCAGCACATCACTGCTACACTGCGTGACACGCTACATTGGCTGCCGGCGTCTCAGCGCATAGTGTTCAAAATTGCGCTGATGGCGTTTGACTGCGTTCACGGTCAGGGTCCTGGCTACTTTGACGGCGTTATGACACCAGTCCACACCGTTATATACGGCTCGGGCCAGACTGCGATCTGCCGATTAAGGCGACGTGGTCGTTCCGGGCTCACGTACAACTCTGTTCGGACAGCGCAGCTTCTCCTCAGCGGCACCAACCGTGTGGAACGATTTGCCGTCGGAGCTGAAAAGCAGAAACATTGGCAGACAGTGTTTCAAACAAAAGCTCAAGACATGGCTTTATGATTGTGCTTAGGCTACTTGTAGCGCCTATGAGAACTATAAGAGGCACCCCGTAAATTCACGTATTGATTGATTGATGATTACATACCAATCAAGCGTCACTATCATGGTGTTCTGCTCGCAGTCGCGTCGGCGAAGAGATGTAAATTGGCTATAGGCTAACGGTTGATTGTCTCAAATACGGAGAGTTAATTCTGGGCGCGTTGGTGTAAACTCTATTATTTCTTAAATCTACACTGTAGGCCTATGCTTAATGACACTTTGTATCAGAGGAAGCTAGAACCAGATCCACTGAGCTTAAGTAGCAATTAGCAATTAAGCTTTGCATTGCTAATGCACCCAGTATTCGCTTGCTACTTAAAATGAAATAAATTTAGTCGACTAACTATTTATATGTTGCTACAACAATGTATTTTCAACGCTGCAATGACACAGTTTCTATCAGTCGTTGGTTCATTTTCTAAATCGAATCATGTATTTCCTTGCTTTAAGATGAATAATATGAGCTTGAAATATGTTCAACAATTCAAGTATCTTGGTCATGTAATTAGCAATGAGGAGCGTGATGATGATGACATATTGCGAGAAGTGAAGGCTATGTTTACACATGCTAATATTCTTACACGCAGATT
>Ga0209671_1006530_pt1 | contig 11978 bp, 7 predicted proteins | sample WorMetHERISLAND2_2_FD_187401 | JGI IMG/M metagenome (GOLD analysis project Ga0209671, IMG submission 187401) | Marine gutless worms symbiont microbial communities from Max Planck institute for Marine Microbiology, Germany - Olavius geniculatus... | ecosystem: Host-associated > Annelida >...
CGAAAACAGCAAAAATTACAAAAGGTGATATTATTCAGCAGCACATTGACACACAGTCAGTGTGATGCGGGCAATATCACCTTTTGTAATTTTTGCTGTTTTCGATGTGTAAGTCCTTAAATGTTGCCGTTAACAAGTGTAGAAACTGATGTTCTGTTCATTTATTTGTCTATAATAAGCTGGAAATTGACGTCAGAATCTGTTTTGGACTGTTAGTCCAATGTTTTGTTGGTTCAATAATTTTCGCTGACTGTCGTGTTTCTGAATAGGCTACTTCATTTCATGAAGACAATCGTGCGGTATTGTGACTAAACGGTTAGTCATAGAGGGTCGGCGATGGTACTATAGGATAGGGCGCTGGCGACTTCCTTTAGGCTGTCAATAGTAACCATGTCTCCATCTGCAGCGGTTTCGCCGCAATTTTTAATGGAAAGTTTCAAGTAAAGTAGCCGTATCTCAGAAACGGTGAAAGATAGGGCCAAGTTAGGCCTACCCATTAATCACTAATAGAAAGTCACGTATATTGGCTTTCAAATGACATGAAAATTATTGACCTTGGATGACCTTAAAGGCAAGGGCGGCGCCACCATAGGAGCTGGGAGGGACATGTGATAGGCATATTAAATTTAGATTTCGTAACCCCTAAAGAGGCACTTCCTTACGCAAAACCGCGTCATATGACCCATCCAGCGTTAATATCGGTTCAGTCGTTTTCGCTGTATGGGAGGACAAGAAAAAAAGTCAAGGAAAAGGAAGGAAAGGCACAAAAAGTCAAGCAAGCGTTATATTTCATTTATTCATGAGGAAGCCCCTGTGAACATATTTTCACCAAATTTTGCACATCGGACAAGGCACATCGGGAGATAAGCCGGGTGTAATCATCTGCGCAGGTTTTGATGTGAAAAAATTAAGAAGTTTGGGATATACAGGAGTCAAATTTCAGAGTCTCTCTTTGAAATGGCTGGTCACCCTTGCAACAGTGCTGCACTACCGCACAGCCTGTGATAGGATAACAAGCACTAATGACTAGCTTTTTAGGGGTATCAACATCGACGACCTTGAACGACATTGAGTTCCCAAAATAAAGGATTTTACTGAATTTTTCGCGATTTCGGGCTTGCTTCACACGTTTCAAGACTGAACTGCTCCGAAATGGCTGGAAATAGACCAAGACAGACTGCATATGAATTTTCAGCATAAAACGTAGATTTTAGTAGTCCAAGTGCTGACTGACCCATATGGCTACGTTCAAGGAGGCCTGTGCACGCGGGTGTCAAAAAGGGTACTCCCTAAAAATGGTTATTTTACCGCTATTGTCTCGTATGGCGTGAAAACGGTTGCAGACAGCAGGGCCGAATTAAGGCTTTAAGGGGCCCTAGGCCCAAATATTTTGTGCGGCCCCTTACACGTGTATGTACAAATTACAATAAACCATCCATTATCTAAGCATTCGTCAAATAGCCAAAATTTTAGCAAATGGTAGTAGGGTGTTTCGGGGTAAACCACCTAAGGCTGTATGCTTAAAAGAGAAAGAAACCACTGTCCATCTAGTGAAAATAAATTTTGAAGTTCAATAGAGAGATCTCTATCTATCAAAATTTTCAGTCAAACCTGTCCACACTGCAGCTATGGCTTGTCAGTACACATTTAAAATAGACAGGGGTAGGCTGAGACACATTTAACAATTTTCAGGTAAAGCTGGCCATCCGTCAGGAAAAGCTGGCCACCTCAACATATTGCACTTAAATTATAAGGGAATACCACTAGAAGTTCCAAAAAGCATGCAAATGTTACAACATAAATATTAGTCACAAAATTCACACTGCTGGGCGAAGACACTGTCATCGACATCAGCACACGTAATGTGCGAACAACTCACAACTCTGACACTGCACTCACTTATGGGGTGTTTACACGATCCAGCAAACGTTCAGCAAACTTCCAGCAAATGCATTCAAAATAAACGTGCTAATGCTGGACGTTTGCTGGATCGTGTAAACACCCTATTAGTGATATCATCAGCCTTCATGACAGTACAAGCAGATGTCACGTTTACCACTAGTGCCACCAGCAGAGGTTTCTGAAAAGCTCACTTTTCTTTTTCAGTGATTTGGACGCCACCAAAAACCAGACGACTCATACACAAACACTGTGCTACTTTTATTTAAGAAAACCAACGCAAGTCACAACACAGACAGGAAAGAAAACAAATCAAACGACAGAAATATAATAGTCATAAAAAGCAAGCTGTAATTTTGCAATACAGACCAGAACGTCATCAAAACAGACCAGTTATCAATATTTCGTAATTTACAAAACATTTCTGTTACAAAGTCTGCACATGGAAATAAAACTGCAAGTAATCGCCAGTAAGCAACAAAGCACAAAAAGTTCACTAACGATATAGGCATATTTAAACAGGTCATAGGGACAAATACCTACATTTATTACACAACAGTCTTAACAGGCTATATCGCGGGTATTGCCCATTCTTCTATCCGTCTGTCTGTCCCATGATAAGGGCTCCACACTTGAAAACAAAAAGGTGTAGAAAAACCAAAATGGGTGTAAACGTTCCACAAGGCAGGAGTAACCAATTTGCCAGTTTTGAGTGCAAAAGGTTAAATTTGCACAGTGCAGTGGGTAAATACGTATAGCTATGTGGATGGCCGCATATATCGGCAGTCGGCTGGCAGCTTCGCTTCTTACTGATGATGATCGCAGCGTGACTAAGACGACATGACACCACTAACATATAAGGAGACGGGGTCTAAGCAAATTCGGCTATCTTTATAGCCGCAAGTGAGCAAATAAACTCATTGTCAAAATTAAACAAGAAATTTGAGCTAATGCTCACGAGACGCGCGAAAGCCTATAGCAGTTCCGGTTCAGTAGGCCTAGTTTAGCTGAGAAATGGGATGTTCATGCTAAGTTAACATACAAATACTAAATTCTCTATCTGGATCGCATAACGATAGTTCCGTGGCGCCACCTTGTGAATGATATAGACTTGTGTCGCAGCCTGAAATCGCTAAAAAATTCATAAAACCCCCTTCAAGGTCATTGAATTTGGCGCCAATCGAGAGCCAGTATACGACTTCCTATTAGTGATTAATAGTAACCTAGGCCCTATCTCGCACCGTTACTGAGATACAGTGACTTATTGGCCGAAAATCGCAAATTTTGCCCACACCCCTCTCATTTAGCACCCTCGTTTGGGGTGACCCCCTTCGAATTTATAGAAAAGCTTTACAGTTCCTAAAACTAATGTCTTCCAGGCAGCCGACGGTGAAAATCTGGTGATCCTATCTTGCACCGTTCTTGACTGATCCACCCGTGTGACAGACGGACAGACAGACGGACGGAAAGACGGACAGAATTGTGATGGATAAGATGCGCGGAGAGCAGTAGCTGCTTTCGCGCGTAAAAATCATATAAATTATTATGCTAAGTTTTGACATGTTCCAATTACAGCTGCAGCATTAGCCTATACAATATGAGGCCATAAGTTATAGCTTGATCTGTTAGAAAAATGGAAGCAAGTGAACAGGTGTGTGACTAGATAAACATATTATGTCAATAAAAGTCCGGTAAAGTGGCACATTTAATAGGGGGGATAGAGCCCACTTGGCACTAATATCTTGCACACTACTGATTAATGAAACATCAAAATTTATGTAACACTTTGCAAAAAGGTGTCAGCTTCTGGAGTCAGAGCAAACATACTAACAGAAGATGAAGGCTTCGAACAAAATATTTACAGCTGAAACATTAAACCTATATGGATAATTTGATTTTAAAGTACACAGACGTGTTAGCATAAAAATAAGCAACAGTAATACAGAAAAAAAACATTACAAATGCAAATTAAATGCTTTGATGTAACAAAAAGGACAACAACAAATTTCATGTCACATGCACAAATAACGCAAGCACAGATATTTACAATTGTCAACAATAAACATGTTATCAAATTATATGTAATACCTTAATACATTCTAAGTCCTGATTAGTAGGGCCCACAGCTTTCCACGGGCCGTGGAATTTCAAGCCGAGCCGTGGAATTTGCCTTTTTTGCGGAATTTTGATATTTCTGCAAAATTTTGTGGAATTTGGCAAAGTTCAGAAATGACTGGCGATTAGTACAATCGTTGGCTTGATGACGTACTTGTATCACAGAATGTGGCGGAAAAAAATCAAACTTAGGCCTAAATGCCTAAAACTGTGCACCCCAACAATAGCTGTCGCAATATGACAAAATTTTATGAAGCAAACACAACGCAACTTGCACGTTAATAAAAGATCGATAATTTTCTTTGTATATTGCTGGCATAAATGAGCATAATGATTGAATAGAATGGAGCTCGGTTTACTCACAAACGGAAGGCTGTGGTGAGCCACGGAATTTTGCAAACTGGCCTGTGGAATTTGGCAAAATTTTCTGCGGTAAACTGTGGGCCCTACTGATTAGTCAATATTTGCCACTCCTAATGCCTCAGTGCTCTAGAAAAAGCAACTTTTGGGAGATTAGACAAAATGTGGAGAAACTCCAAAAAAATTGTCAATTAGAGAAATGTGGATAAAAATGGCACTATCATCATCATCATCATCATCATCATCATCATCGCCATCGACATCAGCAGCAGCAGTTGCATATTTAATAGCAAAAGTAAAGCAGTAGTAATGGTAGTAGCAGTTGAACTAGCAGGGGCCGTATGCATAACAACGTCTTAGTTTACGCCGAGACTTGCAGCTACGTCGGTACTAACAAGTCTGAGACTAATCGACTAAGTTAGTCGGTATGCAAAAAGACGGCGTAGCGGTTGAATTACCAGGTCCCGGGGTAGTTGACGTCGGGTAATTTCACTTAGGAATTCCCTAGCATGAAGTCACCCATTCTCACGTTGACGCATGCGCGGCAAACGCGCATCCGCAAAATCGTCGTCTGCTGCAGCTGCGGTCCGTATATTAACATTCATGACGTCTGTGGCCCAGGCTAATTACAGCTACGCGTGCAGGAGAAATGTGCGACGCAAAAATGTGCAAACAAATGTTACATTCGTTAAATTTTAATACTAAAATTGTGCTAGTAATATATACCGTCTAACCATAAGAGTTGAATGACGCAAGATGTATTAGCAAATGAAAAATAATTTTGTCCCTAATAAATTTATTTATGTCGAACTAAACCAGTTATGCCTGGTTTCGAGGGAGACTAATTTTAGTCCCTTATTTACACCCAAACTAGCGATAAGTCGCCATTATGCATACCAACTTAACAGTTGGTCCGATGTAACTCGAATTTAGTCCGAGACTAAAGTACGACGTTGTTATGCATAAAAACCGGGACACTACATATAGGCCAGTATGGCATAATGGCACTTACTTGGCCACGTGAAAAGTATAACACTACTTCTTTTCTAAGACAGTTACAAAATAAAATACTAAATACACAACATTAGATCTGCAACCGACAAATCCCAATAAACGGCGTACCAACAATTATTTCGATCTACTTCAAGCCCTGGGCAAAACACAGCAAAATGAAGAAACAGGGGACAACAATAAACGTACAGAGCAGATAACGACGACAAATATGCTGCAATATCCAGAGTTCAGCAGTAACAAAATTACATGTAATTCAATTGTGTAATTCAGTTACAAATTGCAATTGTAATTCAATTACATTCGGCTTTGATGTAATTTGTAATTGGTAATTCAAGTACATGGTCATGTAATTTGTGACTTCAAATTACATCATGGTTTATAATTACATCTGTGAGATTCAAGTGGTAAGATCTATTACTTTCATATTAAGCATCACGTCAATCTCTCTTACTTACTTAACTACACTTTGCCATGTGATTAACATTTTCAGTTATAACTGTTTTTTTCTGCACAAGTTGTATGTAAATAGTGTAGCAGACTATAGATAGCAGACGTTCCATTTCGCAAACCGTGGAATGAACACTGAACAGTCTGCATCGCCGATCGTTGTCGAGTCATAAAACATTTCTGCAATTGCTTTTTCTCCAGGCCTTTAATGTGACATAGACTTTCATGAGACTTATATGTAACTTACATTTCTAAATATAAGTTGTGTTTGTAAATAGTGTAAACAGTTGACATTGTTAGATAATTGGAGTGTTGCTGTTTGATCCTGGTGTTTTTTGGTCTGATAATAAATAGAGATTGTATTATTAGTGTACTACTGCTAGTCTGCTAGAAATATGAATGTATTTATCACTTATAATATTAATTGGAAAACGAGATCAGCAAATGCATGTAATTTGTAACTGAAGTAATCAAAATTACGTAATTTGTAATTTGGTCTCTGATTCCAAAGTAATCTGTAATTTGTAATTTAAATTACACTCATGTCAGTAATTTGTAATTGAATTACATTTGAGCCAGTAATTTGCCAGCTCTGGCAATATCTAAACATGAACACCACTGCCTACAAACCCCACAATACTAGTAAGGCTGGGTGCCTTAAAGGTATTCGAGTGGTTGTGGATTTGATTCCTGGTTAGGTTACTATGGTTACTACCTAGATGGGTAAATGTCTGTGGACAGAGAGGTAAACCATCTCAGTATATAACCAACCACCTAGGTCAACTCGACCTTCCATCCCTCCTGGGTAAGTAAATCGAGCACCTGCATGTCTGGCTGAGTTTACGGCGGGGTGCATTCACCTGTGTCAGGTAGTATGTTGCACTGTGTGATCCCACATGGCAGGTGACGCTCCATAGCTTTGCGCTTTGTTTATCATAATGAGCTTAAAACACACGCCAATAAACAGATGACGCAACAAGCACAGTCTACAAACACCCTAATTACTTACAAGCCATGGGTACCCACAGTTTTTACAGTAGATTAATCCAATAAAACTTGCTGGGTGTTTTGTCTGAACCATGCAAACAGCTGATACTTTAAAAACAGTACGCCACATATACAAATGCATAAAATAAAAAAAATGGATAAATATTACAAGTACAGTCCTGATTTACATATATTACAACAATGAACACTGACGAAACCAACTACTAAATTAACATCAAAACTTGACTATGGTATAATAACATATGAAATACACTGTAGCAGTAAAATAATAGAACAATGGTTTGAAGCAAACACGCCAATAAGAGAATGAAGAAATTACATTGCACAGGGTGGTTCAAGAAGTAAGAAAGTGCTCTGCACAAAAGAATGATTCTATAAGCAGTAGTTTAAATCCAATGTCAATAAAAAAACACAAAAATACACAAGCAACCTGTGAATAAAAATATTTAATTTCATGAACTAACTAATATGACAATTAACTGACTGACACAGTGGGTTTTTTTCTCACTACCCTGCATATCAGAACAACACTGCAAGCGGGCTAGAAAAAAAGTGAATGAACAAACAATGAACACTGTGAAAATAACGAAACCGGAATGTTCAACATCGAATGAAAAGTGCAAAACATTGTACATTATACCAAAATATGGAAGTTAAAAGTTATAAGTACACACATACTTTACATCTTTGTATCTGCAGGCTTCTCGTATAAAATGTTCAGCTTGGGACTACTAGTTTAGCCTTAAGAGATGCCAGGAACATTTTTGATTAATTTAACTCAGTGGTTGTATTTTTTTAGTCTTTTAATTTTTATTAAATTCTCCTAAATTCGAATGTGAGTGACTGCATTCAAAAGTGGCAAACTGTTTCCAGTTTTAGCAGCTAAAACATTACAAAAGTAACGCCAAAACTGACATAAATATAAGTATCGGTTTAGTTAGTTACCACAGTTATAAAATTGGGGAAATTTTTGAGACACGGGCCTAAAACACAGAATGATAGCTAGACAGTACATCGATGCACTCAGACGACAATACGCAACAACAACAACAACAATAAATACATGTATACAAATAGAATGACTTTCTTGCTTACTTACTTACATACTTAGACAACTGTGCAGTGTGCAGCAATGAAGCAGACTCAAAATTTCCCCGTGACTTTCCCCTCATAAGCAGTTAATACAGGATCATGAATCCCAAGGCAAGGGGAGCTAGGATTGCAACCCAAAATTTAGGTGATGGATGCTAAGGCATTCCAACAGAGCAACAACCCAAAATTTAGAAAAAATTTGACAAATTTTGTACAAAAAAAATTCCAGAGAATAGCATACCATATCAGTGAAAACTGCTAGATTCATGGACATAGATATGGACATGCAGTTTGGTGGTACTAGCAGTGCTGGAACTGAAACTTTTACTTGTCGGATGACGGATATGCCATTTGAAACAAGGTCTTTGAGGCTCCAACAAGGGGTGGAATAGACATACATGATGCATGAACTATTTGTTCCTGCTTGTGACGGAAATGAGAATCCCATTTCGTTCGTTCTTGTTCGTTCTATCATGGTCGTCACGGCGAGTCTGTCTTCTTTTTCTTTTATTTCTTCTTTTATTTTTTAAATCGCCAAATTCTGTCACGATCAATTCTTACTTATTAAAAGACTTTGTATTGTAGACACTGCACGGGGGTTCCTCCCATATGACTTATAGAGCCATTGGATTTTAGACAGAGTTACGACCCTATGGCGCAACATGCTTATTCATCTCTGAGAATAGGAGTGTGCCAAATGGTTTTTAGCAGACCGTACTTTAGTCAAGGTTGAGCTATTAGCAAGAGTTTTTATCCATCCATCTGTCCGCCCATCTGTCACGAATGTACTGTGGCTACACGGTGCAAGATAGGGCCTAGGTTGCTACTGATCACTAGTAGGAAGTCGCATAAAGGCTTTGAAATGACAAATAAACTGATGACCTTGGATGACCATGAAGGGTCATTACGCACTATGGAATGGAATGGAATGTTTCAAGCTATAAGTGGCCATATCTCAAAAATGTGCAAGACAGGGCCAAGGTTACTATTAATCACTAACAGGAAGTGGCATACCCCCTGTCTAATTAGATGAAAATCATTGGCCTTGGATGACCTTGAAGGCCGTTATGCGCCATTGTGGCTAAATGGTGCAAGACAGGGCCTAAGTTGCTATTGATCACAAACAGGAAGTCGCATATTGGCTTTCAAATTACCTGCAAATCATCGACCTTGGATGACATTAAAGGTCAGTGTGTGCTATTGTGGCCAAATGGTGCAAAATAGGCCCAAAGTTGCTATTGATCACTGATAAAAAGTCACATATTGGCTTTCAGATAAAATGAAAATCATCGACCTTCGACGACCTTGAAGGTCACTGACAACAAGTATGGTTGACTATCCTAGCAACAGCTGGGCTTCTTGCTTAAAGTTTGGTTCGGTTTCGGTTGTTTTAAATCACGACTGCTTTTGGTTCAGAATCATCATTGTGGATTTGGTTTCACTAAAAATCTGCAGTTTCAATTTTGAACTGGCATGAATATGTTTCGTTTTTGCAGTTTCTGATAAGATTTGCATTACCGCACAACAGCAGTCAGCTATGCTCTGAAAAACAATTTACACAGAATTATTAGGTTCATATGAAATTTAACTTATTAGCTTTCCACTTTAAATGAGTTTGTTTACAACTGTTGTGGACAGCTGATCAAGCTTTTGTAAATGCTACAGAAAATGAACAAAACAAAAACTTTAAAACCAAAATGAAACCAACATTCCATTTTCACACATGCCTAATTGAGAAGGGCCGTGAGCTCATCAACAAGTGCTCTTAATGACTCTACGCTAACATCATCATCATCTTCATCGGCATCCTGGTCTACAATTCTCTGGTGCTCCTTTGTATCTATGCTCTCCGTGTCTCGTTTACTTGAACGTCTGTGATCAACGTCGTACGTTCTTCTCCACCAGTGATCCTGGTTACCCGGCGAACTCCCACCGTAATGCGGACTTCGGATGCGGTAATCCCCCGGAATTTCCGTCTTCTTCCGCTGCCGCTCTGCAGAATTTCCGCCACCGACCGAATTCCGCCGCTTGCTTTTTTCCGCCTGCTCAGTTTCGAAGAGAGCAATCAGAAACTCGACGTCCTTCAGGTTGAATCCGTTGTCGAGCAACCATTTGCGACGTCGAGTGTTCCGATCTGAAGTCATCTCATCCTTTGACTGAATCTATAATAATAATAATAATAAATGGCCAGTTTATCTTATATGGCAATTAGTGACTGGACTGACAATACAGTACATATAGATGCAAGATGCATATGAGGGTCATTCGATAAATAAGTTACAAAACAGCACCGTTCTGTTATTTGTCTAAAGATAAAAAAACCTAAAATATATGTTTTGTAAGAAATTTTATTTCAAACATGTGTAAAATTTTTTTGATGATGTCATCATTAATGTGGTGTCATCTGTTCATAGAATGCACTTTGTACATGTATTATTTTCTCCAGCAGTAAACGAAAAAAAGTTAGAAAAGCACTCGAAGAGCGCAGACCTCTGCCAAGCACATATAACGAAAATTTCAAAGTGATCCAGAATCCAGGATTCCTTCTGGATCACCCCCAAAATTGAACCACTTGTAGCTTTTGCCATTCCCAACATTCCCTGAAAATTTCAGAAAGATCCTTCCAGAACTTTTTGAGTTATCTTGCTAACACACAGACAAACAAAGAAACTCTGGCAAAAACATAACCTCCTTAGCGGAGGTAATAAATTTAACAAGTTAATGTTACCTCACTAAATGTTATAAAGATTACTGTTTTATTTTTCAACATAATTGTTGAAGTTCGCTTAAACATGTGTCCTATCTGTAAACAAGCTTTCGAATGCCCAATGCAAAAACGCAATGACGGCTGCTGTCCATGCCTCTAAAGATCGACTGATTGCACTTCAGTATAATTATGATGCAAATTTCTGCCGACTTTGCATTTTCTTACATGAGAGGTGTATTGTTTGCTTCGTAAAACACTTGTTGCCATATACTGAATGCATCTCAGAATGAATCTGATTTGCATAAAGTTAGATTGCCCACTAACAAAACAATAACGGCACACTCTTCATTACGAGTGGATTTCAGTGGGAACATTGCTGTATTTTATGTTATTAAATGAGATGGTAGTGACATCGGCAAAATAAAACTTACAGCTGTGACTCAGAATTAAATTTCCTACAAAACATATATTTCGAATTTTAAATATCTGGAAAACTAACAGTAAGACACTGTTTTGTAACTTATTTATCGAATGACCCTCGTACACACATATGGCACAAAAAAAGATACACTAGTGCATACAATATATACAATGCAAAAAAGAAAACATACCATACTAATTTTAACAGCACAGAATAAATCACACAAAACATAATAGTCACAGTCACAGTCATAAAAATATATACACTGTGTTTCATAAAAAACATGGCACCCTTTTTCTTTCTTTCATAATTTACTCAAATTATAATCAATTTATATGTAATTTTTACCGGATAAAGCTGAAGAAATACTAATTCAAAATGTTTCAACAAAATGTAGCTGTTAGTTAAATATTCTTTGCTAGTCGTGATGTAATGCTGACATCATAATGTGCCGCGAGCACAAACTTGCTTGTCGCAACCGATGCTGACAGATTTGCTGAATAGCTGCTCTGCTTCGATGGTAAACTTATCTGGTTCACCGATGGCAAACTGTTGAAGTTTTACCATTGCAGCCACAAAAAACGACAAAAAATGATTACTTTCACACTTTTGTAAGGATAGCGTGACTTTTACACCTTTCAGCAAGACAGAGCACCAGCACACACCACTTGCGAGATAGTTGAGTTTTTGGATCACGAGACGCCTGATTTCACACCCCCATATTGCTTAGTGCTGACACGATGAATAATTTTCATTAGTAAACCAGACAAACAGACGAACAGACACAATGTACAGACGAACAGGTGGAACAATTCTACGCAGACCTGGAAACAACGCTGGACGACATACCGAAGAAGGATATCGTAATCATTGCAGGTGACTGGAATGCAAAGGTTGGAAGAGACAACAATGGAT
>Ga0209671_1006534_pt1 | contig 11977 bp, 5 predicted proteins | sample WorMetHERISLAND2_2_FD_187401 | JGI IMG/M metagenome (GOLD analysis project Ga0209671, IMG submission 187401) | Marine gutless worms symbiont microbial communities from Max Planck institute for Marine Microbiology, Germany - Olavius geniculatus... | ecosystem: Host-associated > Annelida >...
GTTTTGATTCTGTGGGGGGTCGAATTTTTGGCTTTCCCATAAGAAAGAGAAGTCGCCGTTAACACAGGGCTTGAACTACCGTTCAGCCTGTGAGGAATCGGATTCAAAATCTTGATCCGAATCGCCATCAAAATGTAATAATTACTTAATTTTTTGTGCCATATGATATCTTACCCATACAAAATATTCACAAAAATCTACCCAAAATTACTCAGCAATAGCTAAAAGAAAAACAAACTCGCAGAAACGCAGACAGAAGGATAAAGACGAAAACATAAAACCTCCTTCTTTGGCGGAACTAATGACTTTCAGCGGAGCTTGAACGCTCTGGCAGTAGCGCAAGCGTCTCCGCGACGAAGCTGCAACTAACGGCGTTCCGAGGAACAGAGAATGCTCGCTGATAGCGCTGCTTTACTAGCCGACAGAATGGTGACAGTAGTGCATCCGATAAGATATGACAACGTTCAGTTGCAAGTGCTTTTCCCGGACGTCATAAAACAGCGCGATTTACTTCGGCATTACCAGCTGTTACTTCCTGTAGAGATCGGGGCAAAAATTTTGCCCAAAACAGCTTTCGAAATCTACGTCAATGAATATAATGCTTATTTTTTCTATTAAAAAGTCGAATAATCTTTTTACCGACTTTCAAAATAAATCAAATTTGTTTTAGGCCGAAATTTACCTCCCGGAACTCCACAGGAAGCTAATAGCGCTCCTCTGACCGTGTAATTAGTGGGGTTCGCTGCTATCTCCCAATAACATACCCCTAAAAGGTCAAACGTTGGGCATTTTATGCAAATTTTGTGCGTTGCGCGTCCCAGGACACAATCATTTTAACATCATCTTGATAACTGACAAATGCGTAACAAACTGAATGTTGATAAAAGAACTACAGTACAAATGAGTAAAGCGCGAAAAAAGTCCAACATCGCTTTGACTTGAAAACTTTCAGCGTTTAACGTTTAGTGCTGAATTAAACTGAAATGGTTTAAATTAAACAGAATTTTAGAAACCAATAATAAATACGTTTATTCGGCCCAGAAACAGCCGGAACGACAGAGACAGGGATCTAGGGAGCAGAACAACCGCATATCGCGACTTCCGCTATGCTGGCACATATGGCGTGGAGATGGCATTAGTAGCCAGTAGATCGCTCAGCGGGACGTTCGCTGAAGCCACCTTACCAACAGCAGGCCTAGACTAAGTCGTCGTCGTCGTTGACAGCTCGTTGTTGCCTGGAAGACCAAGGCCGAGGTCGTCAACGTTATTGAATGTCGATGAGCAGAAGACAGCAACTCGGCAGCTGCCAAAGTAGAATTTACGACGTGAATATCGTTATTATATCGCACGGATCCGCGTTTAGGCTCCGGTGCAAGAGACAACGAAGATTTATCGTATTGACGGATTTCGAACGCAACTTACGGCTGTTGCAGTTCGTTGATTAATTTCACGTCACCCCCAGTTTTTGCTTCTATTGTTTTACGCCATATACGCTGTATATATTGCACTGTTGCATGTACTGTTTGCAGATTGTAACATCGTGAACTGCAGATAAATAAACAAGCCGGTAGGCGACATAGCTCGCGACTGCTGTATGCAATAGCCAAGCTGCGGACAGACTGACGCGCGGATCGAGTCGAATACAAACACGGTGTTTCACACTAAGGGTCGCTTATAGCAGTTGCAAGCTAACACGTTGACCGATCTTATGGTTCGCAGTCGGTAAATACGTAACCGACTTCATCGACAATAAAACTGTTTTCGAGTTTGTTCTAGCTTGCTTACTTTGCGCAAAGCATCAGCCACGCGGCTATTGCAACAGATAATATCGTAATGCGTTCTGTCTGTCTGTATGTCTATAACACTTGTACACGATGTTAAAGTCGTTGGATGCAATTTATTAAAAACATTCGTGTGCCGCAAGTAACAGTGGCATTAAGCCCGAAACGCACTACCCGTACGTCCGGTCCATACATACGCACCGTAAGTAAAGTAAGTAAGTAAGTAGTCTGCATTTGTAACGCGCCATATGTCAAAACAGAAGTTCGAGTCGTAGGTACGTACCGAAAGTGCATACCGGGCTTTAGACTGAGGCCCTGGTCCCCAACGAGTAAAGTAGATCGCGGGATAGGAAGTGTTCTCAGAATGTACGCTGCAAACTGTAGCTAAATCGTTACAAAATGCAACAACGTTTACCACAGACACCTGTATGGGAACTCAATCAACGGCACCCACTGCCAACCCAACACACAACTTCCTCTTCAGCCAACGTAATATAATCGCATCAATGCCGCCGAATATCAAATAACTTTGGCATTTGTTGCAACTATATGGCCATTCTGACGCTGTTTTTGCTAGTGTACGGTATCTTTGCCCTGAATTGTTCTGGTCGTGATTCGGATCGTTAACGAAATCTTTTATGGTTGTTGCTTACACCTTGCCTTCGCCTTTGCAAAATTTGTTATAAAAAATCGTCAAAAACTGAAGACAGTTTCATCTAGCATCAGCACATTTGTGTTGTGCTCTGGGCGATCTGTCTCCTAATCACACTGTGTTGCTTGGTCTGTACTCTCACGATCAGTCCGTCAGTGTCCGCCCGGGGCCGTCGCCTAGCCACGGATCAACGTTATCTCGTCCTCTTCGACAAATGATGACCGATTAGTGACCAGTCAGCCTGCCGGCTGGCTTGACCACAACTGACCAGCGCTACCACGCATACAACGAACTGCAGAAAAACTAACGGCTCAAAGGATCGCTCGTTCATAGGCGCAACTTGTCTTGAGGCACTTCAAAAGTTTCAAAAGTTTCTCTCTTTTCTTTCTCTTTTGATTCCTTTCTCTCTCCTTTCTTTCTTTTTTCCCCTTTTTCTCACTCTTTTCTCTAGATTTAAGTAGGAGGTCGAATAAAAGGTATAAGCTTTTTAGCGAGGTCCGAACTGGCCGCAAAAGCATTTTTACACATGCTGGACTCTTAAAACGCGCCACATAACACTTTTAGTCGTTTGTTTGCAATGCAGAGTGTGTTTTCGAGGTATACTGGTCAAAAACAACCACAAATAACAAAATTCTTCGGTCTCAATACGAAACCACATTTTCGAGGTAGAATGAGCCGTCTAAAGCAATAACGGCAAAATTGGCAATATAACTTTATCCATAATATTTGACACTGTTCACGATAAACGTAATAAATATTTTATTATAATTATAGATTTTATATGGCTTCAGTTCTGTGATCGAATAAAGATACGTTCGAATCGAGCTAATTATCTGTGCGATAATGTCAAATAATCATGCGCTATGCTGTCGCCTATGTGTTTTATCGTTGACCTTGTTAGCTGAGTGGGCGCTGTAAGCCTGTAACGGTCGGCTCCGCTTCTGTGAGGTACAGACTACGCCGTTGTACGATGACGACTACGGATAGCACACACTAATTGTAACAAACGGCATCGGACAATAAACGTGACTTATATTAGCGTATAGCCAATGTACCTCGTCGTTTGCTAATCAGCGAACGTCGCTTTTGGAGTCTATAAACTACGTCTGGGCAGCAGCTAATGACTATGGCTATGACACACTAGCAGGAAATTGCGGATAAACTAACAATCTAGTCGCAATGAGCGCTGTTGGCCAGTCTGTTGCGTATTATACTGTAGTAAATCGACGACTCAAGTGGACACCGTTCGGACGACGAGATGAGATTATTCGATGCGATAACTCTTATGTGCGCACAAAACTGATCACTAGTCAGTTTAGCCAGCCGCATAAAACCTGATACAAAAGTGACCAACAGAAAAACTAAACCGATAACTCGTTCGTTCAAGATGTTTGCTAAACAGAGCCAATTGGCAGAAAAAGGTTTAAAGGGAAACTGCGGGTTTTGACCCCTTTTTTCCTTTCCAGTAATGTACAGGTCCTCGTGCGAGCAATGTCGTAAACGAGTTCGAAGGCCGAGAGTGAGGTAAGGTTCTTGCTAGAAGTCCTGGAGAGCGCTTCCAGCCGGGTATGGCAGTACGGCGTGACCGTGAAGCCTCAGCTCTAAAGAAAGTTTGCTTTTAAACAAATTTTGGGTATAGAATAGATCGAAAAACGCATTTAGGCCTATAGCAGGTGCAAATATCGTTTATTTTCAGTGCATGAATGCGGACCTCGAACTGCTGTTTGGCATACAAAGCCCCATAATCCTAAAATAATGGGTCCTTCTCTTGCCTTCAGCCCCTTTAGCTTTTTAACCAAAGCACAGAGAATACGAGTGTTTAAAAATTTGGCAGTCCAGGCCCAGTGTAAAATAATAGGGTGTTTACACGATCCAGAAAACGTCCAGCAAACGTCCAGCATTAGCACGTGTATTTTGAATACATTTGCTAGAAGTTTGATGGACATTTGCTGGATCGTGTAAACATCGCATAAGCCTTGACAAAGCCGCCACCTTGGCGTCATGCTTTTATCGTAGTCGCAGTCACGGCTAAGTACATCTAGACGGTGAACATTCACAGAGATGATTGGATTTTAGGAGCAATCAAAACGGTAAAAGAGAGAAAACGATCGTGCCGGCGCAGCGCTGATACAGATCAGCAGATCGTAACGTTGTAGACTTACGACCAATTTGTAAGCGCCTAGGAGCACAAGAGCATCATCATTCTGATGTCAGTGAGCCTGCAGCAGTCATTGTTCACTGGTCGATCTTTACTACACCTCGACACGTGCGACGTGGGATGACTGCATTGCCCCGGCATTAACGCTTCCTCGTTTACAACTAAAAGAAAACAAAGACCAAAAAATTTGGCAAAAAGCGAATTCGTTTCTCGTTTGTATCTGCCAGCTAGCAGCATTGAACTGGCAACTGCATTTTGACTACTTATTCGAGCTTTCAAATCTTTTTCTTCCTGTGGTCAGAAATCCCATCTAACACAATGCGTCATTGGAGAACGCCAGTGTGCCTCTCATGCAAATTTGTTGAACTGTATAAACAGCGTGTCACAGACGACAGACAAACAGACAGACAAACAGCTATAAACGAAGTCGTTTGCGCTAGAGCAATTTTGCTCATAATTTTGCGACATAGGCCTAATTGTTATGTTAGCTTAATGCCGCCTACACAACCCTGACCTTAACTCTAACCTTGACTGTCCATCTTTCGAGCTAAAAATAATGACACACCGGTTACTTCTGCCGTGTGAACGTTCGCGCCGATATTGGTTTATACGTCTTTTTGTTTTAAATCAGGAGTCCGTGCGTTGTTGACAACGGGCGGCAGATCGACAGACAGACAGACAAGACTCCTAATGCGGCGTACTAAGACGGCCGCGTATAATGCATTTCGTGCGACAGCTGTATACAGCATTTCAGTTGCGCAATTAACGCCAGTACATTTCGACAGCATGCTCCATTGTCAGGCGACCGAAATTACCGCACCGACTTTCTCTATGACATTGGCATAATTTTGGAAAGGCATTGTATACATTAATTTCAGTCTAACAGAACAGCCAAACACACATATTATTACAAGTTTCCTTTTTATGCGAAATCGCTCCAGCGCAAGCGATTCTGCATACGGCTGAATGGTTCTTGGTCCCCAGAGAAAGGGGAGATTAGAAAAATTGAGCACCAGCCTAAACGTACAATTATCTATTTATGATTCAGCAGGATCAGCCATTTCACGTTTTACCGAATTACTTCGGTTCTTTTAATCTTGTTACCATTTTATGGTCGTCTACAAAAAAATGAATGTTACATTACAGATTTTTGCAAAAATAGTGAAAATAGTAAATCATGCAGTTAAAATAAACTTATTGTCATAACGGTAACATGACATTAAGCTTAAAAATATTTATTCTAATGTAGAAAATCAAAAGCGTACTAACTCACTTACTTACTTACTTATTTTCTTGTCTGTTTCGATTACTGACTCAAATTATTCCCTTGACGACGCAAAACGAGCGAGCACCATGCACAACAATGCGAATTATTCGACTGTGACCTCCTATCACTCATCCGATTCACCGAACACGTGATCTTACGTCACTTCCGGTCGCCTTATCACGCGACGCTTCATCAATCATGTTATGTCGTCTCTGCTGCCGACAACGCACAGTCGATCAGGAATTACAGCCGTGAGTAGTCCAGCAACATTAATGATGAACAATATCTACTACACCAACGGCACAACTTCAGCGCCTAATATGCAAAACTGCATAATAAATGCAGTATAGTTCATTAACGTAACGAATTGATATGCTTTTCAATATTACACAGTATTTTGAATTTTTACGCTAATGTTTTTGGGGCCTATATAAATCTGTTCGTTTTTGTTATTGTGGCTGACTGCATTTTAAACCACGAAGATTTTTCAACGTCCGTCGACGATAGTGAATATAAGTTTTTACAACGAACTCAATACAGCTGTTGTCTCCTGAAGAATCATAGACAATGATATATAATCCACACAAAATATTCCGAACCTAGTTAATTTCTCTTCGCAAGGCTATACCCAACTTCTTTACAAAACTTAATCGAAATCCGTGGTTTTGAGTAATCTGGCTTACCAACAGCATCACTTTCTCCGAGCATCGTCGACTGGTGCAGGTAAAACTATTTTATTAGGCTTATGCATATTTGGTTGAGTGAGTGATGTTTCTAATGCTAACTCCAATAGTACCAACAGGCTGCAGTATGTTCAATTCAGCTTAAAAGCACCGAAAATAGTGTGATGGTAAGAATTTGCAGAACGGGTGAGTTTCGAGCTACAGGAGTGAGCAGAAATGACGTACAGCGAGATTAGAAGATTAGATTGGACGAAGATGATCTGGCGAGGTGGTAATGAGGTGGATGCGATTGTGGGAGGCTGGGTGACTGATGGAAAATGGCTGACGAGTGACGACGAAATGAGTGGGAAAGATGATTCCAGATGAACGACGCTCGCTGAACATCGAAACGAGCGATTAATGATTTTTAACGAGGAAGATTAAGGCGATGAGCGGATCTACAGATGATAAACGAGTGATGCGAGAGCCTTGAACACAGATCACGTTGTCGTGATACGTTGATTGAATGCCACTGAAAACTCTGTCGTTGAAATCTGCAGCTTTATTCGATAGGCCCCATAAGCTACAGAAAGATTCCATAATCGGGTGTTATAAGTTAAGTTAAGAGTTTTATAACGACTGCAAGTTACACCGAAATTTACGCCTCCGATCTTGAATTAGCTAATCCGAGATTTACGCTGAGAGTAAGAAAACGCCGAATTAAGCTAGAATTTCAGAAATCAAAAAGTTGGCCTTTAAAGGTTACGGTATAGGCCTAGTAAGTTGCAAAAAAATAGCCAAGTTGAGCAGTAACCGCGACGACGGCAACAGTATGAAATTAAGGTAAAACAGCCGCATTTAGACGCATAAAGCCCAATCTCTACCTACTTTGATTTTGTGTTCTAAGTTTTACAACAGATCCACATCGTGACAAAACGTTGTACATCTTTCATTACGACTTGTCATCTAACTAGTCTAGCTAGAACAAGTCGAAGTGGTGTGTCTTAACTTAACTTACTGTCAGATATGCAACTGTTTGACTCCGTCGAAAACGATAGTTCTCTAGCTTTACCAGAACATGTTAATTTGAGATCACATAGTTTAGTAAACCGCTCGTTGACGTATTTCGAGTAATTGCAAGTAATTCGTAGAGAACAGATTTGTCGATTGTGACATTCATACTCGCACATGCCGCATGTTCGTATTTTTTGCAATCACCAGACGGAATCCAACCCGGAGCCGTAGAGCTAATGAAGTCTAGGTTTATTGAGTAGATTAGTTCGGTCGTCAGTGGCGCGGTCGACGACCTTAATGTCACTGAACGGTCTCTTCTGCGTCATCATCATCATCATCATCAGCAGCAGCAGCAGCAGCAGCAGCAGCAGTCAGCACAGATGTGTTACGGCTCATGACGACCTGTCTCTGTTTTTCTCTTGTTTTCTCTTTTTCGCGTAGTAATTGCACAATGCCCGAAGTCCCGAACTGCATCCGCCTTAAGCCTGGTTTTTCAGCCAACGCCGGGCACGCAAGAAAATAGACATCGCTTCCATGCTTGCGTTATGGCTGTTACGTCGCTTGCGTTGCGTCTTTCGTCGCGTTTGTTGCGAATAGATGAAAAAGTGTTAAACCGACTCTGGTCCCCAGTAATTGCAGCACGACGCCTTTCTGTATAAGCAGAGTGCAGAGGCGAGAGTCACGAGAGCAGTAGTAACTATAGTAACTATAGTAGTAACTATAAACTTGCGGGGTGTAATCATTAGCACGAGTCGATCGCGAGTGTGGCGATCAACGCGTGGAAACAGAGAACTGACGGAGACGACCGAAAATTAACACCCAAGTCATGTACGACCCGTCACGACGCATTGCATGCGTTACTCATCCGAAGTCGTCTTCGCTTGTTACCGTACTGCAGCAATACGGACGCCGTACACGCACTTGCTAACCCACCGGAACACTAGCAGCTTTAAAAAAGATTAACGCTCACTAGACTTTGACGTATTCTTCGAGGTGTTGTTGAGTTAAATTTTCCTTCGCGTTTTACGCTGCAGTGAAGCAATTTAAAATTTACCTATATTGACGAGCTGCATAAAATGTGGGTTTCGACATTTGCTCAGAAAACATTTTGTCCTATCTGATCTTGACAACAGCAGTAGCAACAGCATAAGCCTTAGACAGACACATAATTAAAAAGATATCGTGGAAAATGTCAATAATGTACGTAGGTATCGATATTTGCTTTTAATCGAAGACTGTGCTTTTTACGAGTTTTGACTTCATGATAGGCCTAAATTCGGCACGATAGTTCCAGAGATCTTAAATGAAAAATGTGCTATTTGAAAAACTAAACAGCGACTCAACAAGCAACGGTATCGTTCGCGTCTTCACATAGTTTTTCATATGCAAGAAACTTGCGCTTTCCCGGCGTCAAATTTGTGTGTTTTGCACTTTGTAATTTAGACCATAAATGTGGAGTTTGCTAGATTGGGAGGCCTGCGTGAATCCCTAGAGTGGCGAATCGAGGGGAGGAGACCCCTGTGCGAGCTTTTAAACTTTGCACGGATCATGATATTAAGCCCTTTATATGTGGCTTAGTTACGTGTATATTGCATGTGATTGTTTGTCATGTAATATCCGTTCTATTGAGCTATTCGTCAGTTTATATCTGACCTTAGATCGGTCGATGTGATATCTGTGTTTAAACGGTCAAACTGAACAGTTTGATGTTTTGATTGAGATATTTTTACTAGCAGCTGCGACTGCTTGATTGTTTGACTGTGTACTTGTATTTCTGTTCTAGTTTCGTTTATTGGCATTGCACTTACATCATAATTCGCACGCTGTAAATATTCTGCTTATTAAATCACATTATCGTTTTATTATTAATTTTGTGTCCAGTTACTTCAGCATTAAGCCTAAATTAACTCTAAATTAAGTAGGCCTAAGATCAAACCCACCAAGACAACCTCACACTGGTTAACGTTGCAATCAGAAGCACGGATACAATGAAAGTTCGCTGTAGCGTTAAGAATACGTTACGTGCATCAATTTCCGTCAGTTGGTTTATAGACTGTTGGGTCCGCGCGAGCAGATTAATTCACTCGACTACTTGGCTGCATAGCCTGCGACTCTCACACGTGTGTGATAAAATGAAATGAAATAAAATAACCCAAATAACTGTAAAACGAGGTAATTTATTTTATTGCAGTACGCGGTAGAACAAAACTTCTCAGCAAGTTTCTAGAGCTGTGGCAAGCAATGTTTATAGTTGTTTTATTATTCTATTTTACTTTATTATACACGTGCGAACGTCCTTAAAACATTAAGCGATCTACAGACGCCAAGTTCGTAAATGTGCGGTTATTTGTGCTTAGGCTATACGTTGCTTGGTATAGTGTAACGGTAACGTGCCGAACGTGTAACCCTGAGGTTGCAGGTTCCACTCCGAGTCGGGGCACTGCCAGGTAACAACCTTGGGTAAGTTGGTCACACACACATGCCTCTGTTCACCAAGCAGTATAATTTGGTACTGGTCAAAGGGCGGTGATGCTCTGCGGCTGGGAAGGTAACCGTATGTCTGGTGTCGCAGTGGCCATGCATCACAGACTCAGTGGTCTATCCACTTACGGGCTCAACGGCCAACGTATGGGAGACGAGCACCACGCCTATACTCCTAATGGGGCACGGCCAGATTTGCCTTTTGCCTATACGTCGCTACAGAAACGCGTATGCAACTTTGTTTAATGATCAATAGCAATCGTCGTTTGCTATTGATTTGGCGATACTGCAGCGTGAAACTGGGTTTTCGTGTCTTAATTTTGTCTGCAGACTGGCTACGGCGCCGTAACGAATTGTTGTTGCGGAGCCTGCGTGCACCGAGGGCGCGGTGAATAGACACTGATAGTCTGCCGCAGCTCATCCGATGGATCAATGAATACTTTAGTATCGACCTCAACAGACGTCTAATGCCCTTGCTGCTTCAAATTATTACATCAACCGAAGAACGACAAATGTTAGCGTACGCTTTCGGTTTGTTCGTTTGCATGCAAGATAGCTCGAAAAGCTGTAAACGAATTTCGACGAAAAAATTTTTAGAAAGGAGAAGGAAGACGTTTGTGATGATCCGAATTTTGTTTATGGCGCTAGTTATAAACGAACTGAAAATGCCTCTTCAACGGTCAAACACATTGTTGCCACAGCCTCCTGTTTTCAATTTATGACAACTGACTACCCCTGACTAAAAATAATCACACTGCACAGCAAGTATCAAACTGTTCAAAAATATTTTGTCAAAACTGATGTTTGTTAACAACTATTTTAATATCTCTGATTAGAATTAAAGTTTTACTTTTTACATTCTGTTATTATTGTCTTTTGTATGTGTTTCTAGCCGCTGTTTATCGACGCACGCTTCTCGTTACAGTACGTTCATAAACTTACCGCCCTTCAACTTTCACTGTCGACTTGTAAACTTACAGCAGCCGGATCATCAAATATTTAATTCAAGCTGAGATTTAATAATTTGAGTGCATGCTGCTTGTTTATCTGATTGTGCTATTTCTGCGCACGGTCGGCGGTGGTACCGGTACTTGGCTATTAATCCGGTCAGCGCGCAGGCCTACAGTCCTATCAGCCTAATACGGCGGACGATCAGACGACCGGTGGCGATAGCACCGCATGGGATGCAACATTTTGACAAACTGCTGGCGCCCGCCAACCAACCAACAGATGGATAAGAGAATGGGGTGGACAGGTTGGGCGGGGAGTAGGACGGGTGCCCGGCATATCGGGGATGCTGTCGTTACAAATCTTGCGTCGGCAATCTCCGGCGACGGATTTGTGTGCTGTGACGACGTCGAATGTGCCTCGCAAAAGCTCCACTGCTTCAACTTGTTGTCGATCCACTGGACAACAAGTCATGCATCAAGCTGTGCGACATCTTGTCATGCAAGGACACTGTGCATTTGTTGTAGACTTTTGACTTGATATAGACTAGTGGCTATACAATTTTTCTCGTACAGCTCGCTGTACGGCGTGCCGCACAACAAGTCAACAGCAACACGAAACAAGTGGAGTTTGAGCGATGCACGTACAGAGACAAAACATCGGCGTCTCGATCTGCACATAGAATCCTCCTTGTTCCTTCCGTCCGTCCGTCTGTCCGCCAGGTCGACTAACGACTTCAGTGACGTAATAGCAAGGTGACCGCTGCAAGCAAAGCAAGTAAGTAAGCCGCAACGATCTAATAACGTCAGCTAATGGTTATTAGCGGGGTACCAGGTTGCGTTATTAGTTCGAAACATGTACGTAACACAACAAGAGGGTGCGGCCGTTGAGGGGCCGCCTGTTATGGGGCCGTCCTTGCAGCTGAGTACGGACAGACGGAGGGAACGGCCGTTGCCATGGCAACGGCCGTTCCCTCCGTCTGTCCGTACTCAGCTGCAAGGACGGCCCCATAAC
>Ga0209671_1006535_pt1 | contig 11977 bp, 7 predicted proteins | sample WorMetHERISLAND2_2_FD_187401 | JGI IMG/M metagenome (GOLD analysis project Ga0209671, IMG submission 187401) | Marine gutless worms symbiont microbial communities from Max Planck institute for Marine Microbiology, Germany - Olavius geniculatus... | ecosystem: Host-associated > Annelida >...
GGGTACGATTCAACATCGAGATCTCCAAGGTCACTGGACCAAACTTCACCGGACTTGTTTCGCCTAACGCAGGAGGAATCGCGGTAGACGGAATAAAAATCCGATTTTGAATATCTTCATCCGTTTCAGAGATATTCGCCGCTGAACTTCGAAGTCGTCCGAAATCGGGCTAAATTTTGCATGTTTTTGGTCCCTGATTTTTTTGGGGGTGCGCCCCCAAAATTTTGGACTGGCATTATAAAATTCGGCATAGTACTGACCATCGTGCAAAATTTCAAGCCGGTCGGCCCAAGCATCTCGGAGATCTCGCGCTCGGAAAAAAAAACATCTGGGCTAAAACTTAAGTCCGCTTCGCAAGCTATCGCTTTCGGGCGGACTAAAAATGCACAAATATGTGAACACCACCAATGTCCACCAACACTGCTCATGATGCAATTAAGTTCTGAAAACGACCATAACAGTATCAGTAACAAAATTCTGCAGTATGCCCTGCAAAAACCATCAATTCCTGACTATATTTCTTTGGTGTTTTCTTGACCTGTTCTCCATGGTTCAGCAGTTTGTGATAACAACAACACGGCTGAGCAATTAACTTAACAAATGACTGAATAATCTGAAGCATTTACACAATATAAACCTAGCAGCAAATGCTCTAACATAAAATCAGGGGGAGGGCAATTTTCAGCCATTCATGAGGTGAGGTCCTACTGAAAATGCTTGCGGTGCTCGCCAGATTCCTGAGCCAGATTTACGTAAAAGCCCACAGTAAGGGACAAAGCAAAGATAATAACAAAGAAAAAAATTAAAAAAAATAAAAACAAGAAATAAGGGGAAAGGAATGTGTAACTTGCTTCATGGGGCTCAAGTGAGAAAATGCTGCTGTGAACGCTAACCGATGGATCAGTTTCGTCACTGGTCACTCCAGTTAATGTCGCTCGTAACATCTGCTTGGTGAAAGGTGCTAAGCAGATGAGCACTTCCAGATAGTAGCCAATGGATCGCTGGATATTGCATGAGTGCTCTATGTCCCCTCCATACAGCATTCCTGGCTCATAGTACAGGGACGTACCTGCAGGTCACAGTATACTGCATAGATGCAAATGACCACACTTTCAAGCCCAAATATGGCAAAGCAAAAATGCCTATTTTCTTTGGAAAACAAACAAAGCAAATATGGTAGCTTTACTGGTGTTGCACTATAAAATAAATACAACTAGAAATGTATGACAATTATTGATATCATGATCACTAATCAATAACTAAACTACCACCTTTTAGAATCAAAGTGAGTGAGTAGATTTGTTCATTCTACTTGACATTTATCATGTTGACTTATTTCAGACATAAGCTCAAAACTAAAGTATTAATAACATATAAGCAACTTATATGTATGAAAAATTGAGAAACCATTGCCTAAATTTGCCCAGTAAGGTTCAACTAAAGACCACCTGCAGTCCCTACCATCAAATTTTAGCAAAAAAGTTGCCCTTCCTGTAAAAAGTCATCAACTAAAGAAAGATGAATATTGTTTTAAAATCTCTTGAGTCAGTGATGACTTCTGGCTACAACGAGCTGCATGAACCAGAAGCTGAAAGTTAGTAAGTAAACATTTACAGTGCAAAATGTTGTACATATTGGAACCAGCAAATCAGCAAAGATAATTATGTCTGTGTCATGTCAAAATTTTGAAAACAAATAACTCATAAGTCACCTGAATGACTAATAATGACTGTAGTACCCTTTGTGATCTCATCCAGCAAAGACAGCAGACTGGATTCATATTCTAAATAACAAAACAGAGCTGCGCATGTATATACTTCATTACTGTCATGTCAAAAATCAGGGATATTGGACATTTGGGGTAAGAGTTAAATGTCGTTTCTGAGTGCCTCTGCACAATGAGATACAGCATTCTATACCAAATGTCCAATGTCCAATATCCATGGTTCTAAACTGTTATGCTAGAGATGTTCCCATTAAGGAAAATGGCAAGTAACACTCACTTCATCTTAAAAAACGAATGCTTCCATGTAACAAATACACAGTGTTAAACAGAGTAGTCAATACACAATTACATATTATATAATAGTATAAACCTCTTAACCCAGGATTATCATCTTTATGTCGTATTTTCTTAATCTTGATCGCCTTTCCACTGAGGATAGACAAAACAAGATGCTGTCGTAAGTAACTACAACCTTCAAACGTCAACAGAGTTCTACTACTTGACATCTCAGATTCAGTTGCAGTCTTTTGTCACCTGTCAAACAAACAACCACTGCCAATATCAACAAAACTGCCTTGGCATATACTGTACAAAGTGGCATAGTATTAGGGGGATTTGACTCACAATAGTTATAATATATCTTTTGTGACTACCCACTAAATTACGATGAAATACACAGTCCACACTACATAAGCTTTGCCGAGCAGTTCGTCTTGACATCGTACTGTTAAGCCTGGACACAAAAGTCGTGCAGCCATAGCTGATGTAGAGAAATGCTGTATCGTCTGGTAATTGACGACATTCCCTCTAGCTCCTCTGCAGCTATTGATCGATAGGCGTAGCTACGTTGACTATAGCCTTGACAGCCGAAAGCAAATGCTACGCAACAGCTCCGCTCCCGCGAATGACAGTTCTGTATGCAAAACTTTTGCTCCCAGCAACTAAACTCGGAAAGTTCTTAAACCTTGAGAAGGAAAGCCCATAAAATTCTCTTAGTTCACACGTGCGTGCAGTGTCCGCACTCTGATACCATATCATCACGTCTATATGTGATATCAAATGGTCCCGATTTACATATTTTCGCAAACAAAAGCCCCACAAAACTTCTAAAAATAATTTAATGTATGTGCCAAACCCAAGTACAATCGACAGCACTTTTTATCAGATTTGTCACATTTGTTTACATGGTTTGTTTACATCAGTAGCGCGAAGAATACCTATAAGATTCCAGTTGTTCATCTTCTTAGTGATGGGCCAGTATCACATTTAAGCTTTTACTCGCACGATTTATGCCAGCGTAACTGAGCGCATAGCGTCTGTCCCTCTGTCCGGAATAATTTTAACGCATTATAATCATATAAGTTGGGCTACATCAAATCTTATTACAGGAATAATTAGCGCAGTATCTCAGCTGTTCGTTCAGTTGTCATGCTGGCGTCAGGGCTGGAAACAAGAAATCTTAGGAAATGTTCATGAGACGCGCGAGAGCCTATGGCAGTTCCTGTTCGCAGGTAATCTTAGTTTATCTCTATCCATTTCGTCGCAATTCACTCTTTTGCACCAAAACTTGCCAAAAAATCACTTCAAATCAATATTTTAAGGTTCAAGGTCATTCAAGGTCATCAATGTTGACATTTCTAAAGAAGCTCTTCGCCAATGCTTGTTGTGATGAGCAGCTTGTTTGTGCCTATCTGCAACCATTTTCACGCTTGACAAGACAACAGCGAATAAATAACTATTTTTAGAAGGGTACCCCTTTTTGACACCCGCCTCTTTGAATCTGAAGAGTCCGGACCTAGACTGCTAAAATCTACATTCAATGCTAAAAATTTCATATGTAGGTTGTTTTGGTCTACCTCTAACTATTTCAGCGCAATTCACTTTTGAAATGCGTGTCGTAGTTTAAAATCGCGAAAAATTTATAAACCCCCTATTTTGGGAGTTCAAGGTCATTCAAGGTCATCCATGTTGATATTTCTAAAAAGCTCGTTGCCAGTGCTTGTTATGATAAGCAGCATGTCTGTGCCTATCTGCAACCATTTTCACGTTAGACGATAGATTAACGATTAACGATTGATAAGCGGTAGATTAACGTTTTTTGGGAGGGTGCCCCTCTTTTGCCCCCTCGTTCGTGGAGACCCCTTTCACCAAGTGGCATGAAATTTTGTGGCAAAATAGTGCAAACACTAAGGTATCATATGGTGAAAACGCGAAGTCTCTAACTCAACTGGTCTTGAAACAGTACCGGGTCGTGACATACGGACGGACGGACAGACAGACAGACAGAATTACCATAGCTAATACCTAAGATTTTGAAAGAAAATTTCTAGGTTTGAGGTTTTTAAGTTTTTAAATTTTTTAAAGACTATTTAGGTTTTTTGTCCAATAAATACCGTGCACAAAATACAACCCAGGAAAAACGTGTTACACTCTCTTATGAAGTTGTGAGGAGACGACATGACGGTGATAAAAGTCATAACTCACAAATTAAAATAAAAGTATGAATTCAAATATGATATGTCATAAATTTTACAACAAATTAAAAAAGTTTATAAAAACCCTAAAACTAGACTTTTGGAGTTTTTAAAAACAGTTTTTAACCTCCCTCCAAAAATCTAGGTTTTTTCGGACCAATTTTCCATCCCTGGCTTGCAGCCGTCGTCAGTGTCACGGTAACTAAAGGCGTCTGGGTAGATGTGTCGAGAGTAACGTCGGCAGCGGCCTGATCTCTCCATTGTTTCTTTAGCGCGTTGAGTGGACAACGCTAACCGTCCCTTCGTTCTGCCCACAGAAGGCGTTTTGGCAGACGGAAGTCGATCGTCCTATCGGCACACATGTCCGAACCGTCAAAGACAGTTCCATTGTACTTGCTTTCCAACAGTGGAATGAGTAGATCCATGCATCGGTGGCGTATCGTATATCGTATCATTTCGTAGCCAGTTACGTTGGTTACCCCTAAGATTTGACGAAGACAGCTCGTCTGGAAAACCTCTAGTTTCATCAAGTTTTTTTTGCTAGAAGCGTACGCCGTGCAGCAGAGTAGTGGTCGACAGCATTAAAAATCTTCGTCCTTGTCGTTAATCTGACGTTATGTCATTTCCAAACGCACTTTTGAACCGAACAAAAACGTCAGATGCTTTGCCAATTTGGCATTCCACCTCATCCGAAGCTGTAGTGGAGTCGCCGGAGATGGAAGAGCACAGGTAGACGCAGTTATGGAGTGTTTCCGTGTTTACACGATCCAGCATACGTCCAGCATTACATTTGCTGGAAGTTTGCTGGACGTTTGCTGAATCGTGTAAACACCCCATTAGGCACAACTTCGAGCGCCATCAAGGGTGATCACTGGTGCATCGTAGGCTGTCCACATCTCACCATGATAAATCACTGCACAAAATTTCATCATAATCCGTTTATATAATGTTGAGTTATTCAGCCCACAGACAAAAAACTCTGTCACATAGCCGATCCGCCTTCTTCGGCAAAAATATTGATAGCCTTACCGTCAATTTCGTCAGAGACTGACGAAGATTTCCGAATAGACCTAACGATCAACATTAAGTTCGACGAAGTTCTGAAAAAAAACTTGTTGGAATGTTTTCGACTCATAGTGTAGGCTGTATTAGCACAGATATGCCGATCGATCAAAGATCGGGGTCAAGCAGCGAGCCTACTTATGGACTTGGCCCGCCTATTCAGCTGTTCGGCGTGCGTGACGACTAACGACGAACGAGGCGCAAGCGATCGTCAGACACACTGTAGCTGCAGATTGTATAGATACGGTCGTACTGTCGACTCAAGTCGACTTTGCCTTTGCACTTCGCTTTTCGTATCACATCACCAGCGTTAATGCCGTGTCGCGGCGCCAGCCCACACTGGCTCACGTGACGCCGTTAACGGCACAACCTAACGCTTATTTAAATCGATGTCTTGCCTGGTTTCTACATCATGCCACGCGAGCTTACTGTTTCTTTAACATCTAAGAGTTAGTGTATAAGCTTAATAATATGCACAGAGCGTGTGCGAAGGCTGGCAATTGGTGGCGGACGGCTGTAATACGTCATGTCGTCATCTGTAAGTTGTCGACGACGTCGTCGCGACTCGCTGCCGACAGTCTCACGCCAGCAACGTCGTCGTCGTCGATCAGTGGAGACTTCGCGCGTCGTCACATCGGTCCCAGTGCCGCTAAAACGACCGCCATGCTCGAATACCTAGAACTGCAGGTTCGTCCTCTCGTCACCAGACCTGACGAGAGCCACGGAGGGGAACATTATCGCGGTTTGGGGTGGTATCTGGGAAGCGGGCTAGAATACTGAATACATTTATTCATTCAAGAAATAGTCAGATTTGTTGACAAATTGTGGCAAAATAATTGACGACTGACTCCAGCTTAATTCAGATGATCATTGCTGCTGTCAGAGATATAGCAACTATATTTTTGAGCGATGGTGGGCTCCCCAAACATCGCGGGGCCGAGAAAACGTCTCCACCTTCCTTTTTGATGGGCCTGCTCGTCACTGTTTCGTCGTCCGTCAATACACTACATAATACAGATCGTGTATATAACGACTGGCCCGCCGAAACTAAGCCAATAACTTTTATTTAATCATAAATTTATCAAAAATTATTAACAGGTATTCAGAACTTTTTACTAGCTAAATCTGTGCTAAAACTTGAACAAGTGACTTAAGCTAAGCTCACGTGACGCGCGATAGCATCGATGCCGCCACCTGGGAAATCAGGGTACATCATTTAATATAATCATAATGCATTTTGAAAAATACCAAAATTTGAGACTTCCGTATGTAGGACTCTTTGAATCTAGGACATCAAAGCGCAGACAATTAAAATCTATGTTATACGCTAACGATTTTATCCTGAGGTTGTTCTGGTCTACCTCCAGTCATTTCGTCGCAATTCACTCTTGAATTGTGCACTGCAGCGAAACAAATCGCCACAAATCACAAAAACGTTTTTTTAAAGGTTTAAGGTTGTTAACGATCATCAGTGCTGATAGCCGTTAAGGGTCGTCATCAGTTTTTACGCGCGAAAGCAGCTACTGCTTTCAGCGCGTCTTAGCCGTCGCAATTCTGTCTGTCCATCCGTCTGTCTGTCACACGGGTGGATCAGTCAAAAACGGTGCAAGCTAAAATTATTAAATTTTTACTGTCGGCTGCCCGGAAGACTCTGGCTTCAGGAACCGTAAAGCTTATCCATAAATTCAAAAGGGGTCACCCAGAACGAGGGCGCTAAATGAGAGGGGGGTGGGCAAAATTTGCGATTTTTGGCCAATAAGTCGCTGAATCTCAGTAACGATGCGAGATAGGGCCTAGGTTACTATTAATTACTAATAGGAAATCGTACACTGGCTCTTGATTGCCACCGATTTCAATGACCTTAAATGACCTTGAACGCTTAAGTAGCGGTTTTTATGGATTTCTTGGCGATTTTGGGCTGCGATACACTTTTTAAGAGCGAATTGCTCCGAAACCAATTGAGATAGACATAGACAAGCTGCGTATGAAATTTTTAGCATTGAAAGTAGATTTCGACGGTTTAAGTCTCGATTTTCTAGGTTCAAGGAAACCTGCGCACGAGGGCATCAGAGAGCGGTACCCCCGTAAAAGTCGTTATTTTGTATTGGTTGTTGTTTGTCCCGATGCAGAGTTTGGAGGAACTGATCGACAAAGCAGTGCCTCGTGACATTCGACTCGACAAGCAACTTAACTTCGACGCTCCACTCGGTAAGTAGAAAGGTGCGTTCTCACTGCGCGCGTCACGCCGCGTGACGCGCGTCACGCGTTGTACGGCGCGTGATGCACGTCAAGCACGTTAACGCATTCAGTGAGAACGCATCTTTAAGGCGCGTAACTCGCGTTACGCGGCGTGACGCGCGTTAACGCGAGCAATGAGAACGCACCTTAACACTCAAACACACGCGAATTACTCCGACAATATCGAACTTTGGGGCTTATGAGCCCTATGTTGACCGCTAAATATCGGTAAAGTATAGGCATTACCGTTGATGTTACTGGCAAAAAGTGAAGTTGTCAAAAATATTTGCATTCCGCAAATAAGTTCAACGATGACAGACAACGGGAAATAGCAATTTAACTTTTGAGCGCTATATGCAAATGAAGTGTCAACATTTCCACAGCAAATCTGAGGTTTTCGTCTACAGCAAGTAACTTACGAAAATGTTCTTTGCATGACAGTGTGATTTCGTTAATAAGAACGAAAATTGCCGTCAACGAAAAATAACGAACTTTCTTAACGATTAGTAAAACTATACGGAAAAAAGTAAAGAAAACTAAAACGAAACTAAAACGCTAAGAACGAAAAAAAACTTATAAGAACGAAAACAAAAAATCCCAACTAAAACAAAGCGAATACTCAAAAACATCTCTTGTCCGACTGGTCTGCACGGTCACTGAGTTCTGGTAGGTTGGTGAAGCTCGCTATCCAGTTATTTTTACATACTGTTCAAGGTTGCACTTAATCCACTTTCAGCTCAAGCGTCTGTTGAGTGTCTTACGGTCAAACACCGCAACAGAATGACTAGTAAGTAACCTTGAAACGGAGTGTATTCCAAGAGTGAACTTGACCACGCTGTTTTGCCGTATAGAAATTTTGTTTTCGTTGGATATAACCGCGTGCACTTCGGTTTGGGTGGTATTGCTATCTACGGTCGATGCTGCTGTCTCTGAGATAGCCTTGGTCGATTCCTCTAAATTCGCATCTGAAAGTCTGACCAGAAACAAGTTGACGTTTCTCTAACTAAACGTCGCTACGGCTGCAATACTTTTTTTTCGTTTAGGCTTTACTTATCAATTTTTGCCATCATATTCGAGGCTATTTTTGATGCCACATCGCAGGAGGAACTTTTATGTTTCTGCGGTCCGCTCTAGACAAATTTATCTTGTGTATAGTGAACTATATTATTTGAAAGACTGCTTTTTACTACATACCGATGATTGCTGTGTGGAGTGGCGAAAATTAATGTATATATTACTGCATGTTGAAGGCGAGCGCGAGCTTCTGCGGAGGATTTCCGAGATAGCAGCATGCAACAAAGTGTGGCGGTCATACATCGGCATGGGATATTACAACAGTCTTATGCCAACAACTATCCAAAGAAATATGTTCGAAAATCCAGGATGGTAAGATTTTTTTCCAAGTTAACTATAGCTGTCTTATTGCGTGACGTAGGTTTTTTTTATAAAAATAATTAGCCATGAATGTTAAACTCGAGCATGCAAAATTTCAGCCATCTACTTTCAGGGTAACATTTTCAAATTAAACGTTGAATGAAAAGGAAGTAGAAAAATGTGCGTTTTTAACGAAAAACTGGCCATATCTCAGAAACAATGAAACATACGGCCTAGGTTACTATGAATCACTAAAAAGAAGTGGCATACGCCCTGTCAAATTAGATGAAAATTATTAACCTTAGATGACCTTGAAAGTCACTGACAACCAATGCGGGCGGCTATCCTAGCGACAGCTGAGCTTCTTGTACCTATTGTTGTGCAGTTCGAGTGAGCAGTCTTCAGCGCTCGATGCACCACAGGCAGATAAACACAAGTTACGCAAATTATGCGTCATTTTCTCGAAGTTTATGTCGGGTCCGGTGGCCCTGTTGATATCGCCCAGTCACCAGCGTTCATGGTATTGCGAAGATTAGTGGGAACGACAACTGTGTTCATGATATTTCTATACCAGGTACACGCAGTACACGCCGTACCAGCCGGAGATCTCTCAAGGTCGACTCGAAGGACTGCTCAACTTTCAGACAATGGTTGCCGACTTGACGGGACTGGACGTGGCCAACGCGTCGCTGCTGGATGAGGCTACGGCAGCCGCTGAAGCCATGGCTCTCTGCGTCCGGTGCGTTAACTGCGTCGTCGTCGTCATCATCATCATCATCATCATTATTATCATCACACTGATCAACACTGATCAACTCATCACCAGGAACATTTACAATCTCGGAAGTGACAGCTGATTGGCATGAGCTAATGATGCCGCAGCGCACTATGCGGCCATCCATTGCCCGCATCAGCGAAGAGGGAACATTTGAATTTGCAGTGCAGCTAGCAGACATACTACCGCCTCAATATGTCAGTTTAGTTAAATTTTTTGAGATGCACGATGGACTGGTGCAGTTTTGCAACAGTTAATCAATTAGCTGTTAATTACACGTAAAATTACAGCAAACAGTGTATGATGTATGTATGAAGAAACTGCGCCAAAATCATAATTCATTTTTTTATTAGAAAATTGACCAATCCGATATTATAGTTTGTCGACCATTTACACACAGTGCATTGCGATACAAAAATGTATATTTGATTTGATCTACAGTTAGTTCGAATATTCAGGTTTATTATCACTTGTAAGTAGACCAAGGTATTATAGCTCATTTGTCGCCCGACTTTGCTCAAATTGTTCTTCTGTCTCCCAGCGCCTGTCCGAATTATAACAAATAACACGAAGATTAATAATCTAATACGCTCCTCGCGCGTAATCCGAGATCCCGAAAACCCAACCAGAACGGCCCGAATAGCCTATGATTTGCTGAAATGTGGTTATTCGAAATTTTCCGAGATGCGAGGCCGGTTGTTGGTCTTTGATCGGTCTGTCGTCAGTATACTGGGTGGCGCATGAAAATGTGAAACATCGACATATAAAACGCTTTTCATACATCGAACACTCGAGCAGTTTTTTGGAAACGATCTGTCTTGATCATCGCAATGAAGGGTGGTCATGCTGAACACTTGAACACTGTGTTTAAAGCAACCAATCTTCACTGCAATGTTCGCTGCTAGTTCGAATGGTTTCTAAAACTGTTCGATTGCCCGACATACGCAAAGCATGTAAATACTGTGATCCAGTTTGTATGCACCGCGTGAGCTACATTATACACGTAAGCCTACAATGTAGGCTTCTGGTCTCATACACGTCGCTTCGCTATGGTAGGAACGTAGCGCGCGCAAGAGGTAAAAACTCTACAAGTCCAAAGTTTTATCAAAATACGTTGATCGCGACTAGTACGGTTAGAACTAAGTTTGATAGGTTATAGGGTTAAAGGAAAATTTCACACGGCCGCAAAGTGCTTGGCCGTAACTTGCGAGTGATCTTCCAGCTTGGTAGCAGTGTGGATAACACGATACGCTATGAGCGCATAATGTTGCATTTATTGCATCGTATCATTTTTGCCATTCATGGCTGCATTTCGATAAATATCTTATTATGCGGCCAGCCTAATAGGCCGCATTACGCGTCTTGTGCGTCTTTCCGCCCGTCTGTCCGCTCAGTGCAAATTTCAAACTCGAAAAAAATGTACAGTCGCAACTCGATCGATCGTCGAAGAAATGTCATCGCCAGGAAATACATGCACCAAAATCGTTGTGAACGTTTCCGAGCGCATAAGCAACCGGTGTGCCAATTTGCAGAGAAAAGGTTAAAAGTTAGGAGACGGACGGCCGCACGATATGTCGACACTGGGCAAACATAATGGTTCTAGTTTGTATTTAGTGAGTGTATGTTAAACGATGTTCTAATCTAGAGCTGTTGTTTAAGCTATTCTCTGCAACGTAGACCTATATGAAAATATGTCGCGTGCATGCGTTCAAACCAGATACAACAAACGACTGAAGTTCTACATTGACGATCAAGCTCATCCACAAACTATTCACGTTATGAAAACCCGAGCAGCGTAAGTTTGTTAGGTGTTTTCGTGACTGTTGGTCTTATCTAGTGTTAGGAAAGTATAATTACCGGTACTACGCATAATGTACTTTTTTGCAGCAGTTACGTACAGTTGGTTAGCATCTGGATTTTTAGTAGGCTGAGTGCTGGCTGACTAGAACGTCATTTTGTTACATAAATGAAGAGGAAATTTGGAAAGCCTAAAAATTGAAAAGTCTAAATTTTAGGTGGGTTATTTTTTGGTTTACTCTGCAGTTTTTGGCTGTTTAAAAAGACCCTGCAAATTTAATGTTAGCAGTATGTTTTAAATGCCTGTCTGCATTTAGATCTGTCTTATAATAAATTCTAGCCGATAGTAAAATCTTTTTCTACTTAGCCTATATGAGAACCACGCTCGCCACCACTTGCTGACAGCCAATGTGATATACTGGTAGAAGAAGTACAAAAGGCCGTGAAAAAATTGAAGAACAACAAAAGTCCAGGATATGACAGGATAACAGGCGAAATGATCAAACACGGCGGACCACACTTGATTGAAGA
>Ga0209671_1006538_pt1 | contig 11975 bp, 4 predicted proteins | sample WorMetHERISLAND2_2_FD_187401 | JGI IMG/M metagenome (GOLD analysis project Ga0209671, IMG submission 187401) | Marine gutless worms symbiont microbial communities from Max Planck institute for Marine Microbiology, Germany - Olavius geniculatus... | ecosystem: Host-associated > Annelida >...
ACTTGATATTTGGCAGGTGGCGTAAGGATCCCTTGCCGCCTTGCCCCGGGTGCCCTCGTTGCCATGGCAACGGCCGTTCCCTCCGTCTGTCCGTACTCAGCTGCAAGGACGGCCCCATAGCGGGCGGTCCCTCAACGGCCGCACCCTCTTGTTAAATGTTGATTATCAATAACATAATATCTCCGTTTCTAATATGGTGTTACGCAAGTAAACCCCTCTGTTAATTTACATTTGCGTCACTCCAACAAACAACAGCTAATTCTAACAAAGTTTTACACCAGCAATACGCCATTTATTGGCAATCAAGCTGCCAAATTTTAGCGAAATCTGCACAAGCAAACAACAACTACAGCGGCTTTTGTAAGGTCACCCTAAAACACTTTAGTTTAGGTTTTTGTGGATAACGTTAGACACAAAAACTTGAAACTGAAGTGTTTGGGGTGACCTCACAAAAGCCACTGTAGCTATTGTTTACTTCGGTAGATTTTACTGCAATTTGGCACTTTGATTGCCAACAGATGATGCACTGTCGACGTAGAATTTTGTTAAAATCAGTTAATGTTTGTTGGAGTTACGCAAATGCACATTGACAGAAAGGTTTACTTGTGTAACGCCATATTGGTAACAGAGATATTTTGTTATCGAAATTGAACAATTATTAACTCCGCTAAGAAATAATATTTTTCAACAAAATTTGGCTGTCGTTTCAAAACTTTATTGGAAAATAAGCGTACAAAACTTTATTTAGATTTATTTAGATTTGACATTTTTATTGCACGATGTCTCGGAGATTAGTGTTTTACCGGACACAGTGTACGTTTTGAATTGTGAGTAAGGAAGTCAGTTATTGTACAAGACAGAAAATTTGCAGGAATGTGCACAGACCATTAGCCTACACGTCGCATGCTCAGTGTTTTATGATTGTCTTGCACATAGGCGCCGATTGACCAGAGAGAAAAACAATTCACTGGGTGCGCCCAAAAGAATTATTGTGTCCTTACTGTGTCCTTTAGGTCTAATACTCCACTGTCGTTTTATGCGCCATCTTAAGTGAGCTTGTATCGGCACAGCAAACAGACGCAGACACTGCCAGACATAAAACAGCCATTGCATAGCATTCTCCGTTAACGTACTGCTAGAAATTCGAAGTTCTGTCGACACGTTTGCTCACTGTTTACTGCTTTGACTCACACTTGATCACAGTAAGCCCTGTTTGCCGTGAGAATGTGTGAGTCGAAGTGACACTAGTTAAATATTGTATCAGCTTCAGAGTTAAGTCAAAGTCGCAAGGCCGTACGTCGCAAGCTTACGCTACTGTCGACGTCAGGTGGATAAAACGTAATTTTCCCGAGGACAGTGTGCTTGTGTTGGCTTCAAAAAGTTTTATGCAGGGTGTTCCCAAAACAGTACGCAATTATTTTTGTCATATTCAAGATATCTTTATTAGATATTGACTGATTTTTGAACTAAATTCACTGACGCATGTAGCATGCTTCAAAATGTTATAATACATTCATCCCGTTTGGTTTCTATTAACCGTTTCCAGGCAGTATATATTATTTTCGTTTTAAGTGTATTGTTTTATTTGCAATGTCTTTTGTATTAGTTTATTTGTCAAAAAGGTTATATGTGTAAATTTGGAATTGATTATTCTTACTATCTTCAAACCAGTAATTCTGCTGTCACTTTTAACTAAACTTAATCGGTAAATGGATTGATCGAGTGATTGATTTGAGGGTTCCACGACTGTTCATACGCGTCGCTGCACTACATTGCGAAATATTAATGCATGGTAGAAAAAAAACAATGTGCACTGCCAGAAGGAACACACTCTTACTAAAAATGAGCATTCAACATGGGAACGATAAATCTAATGGCCGTAAAAAATATTAATAGCAACCTAGTATCGTTAATAAGCTGCATGAATTCATCAAATCACAAGCTTTATTAGGTAAGTTATCGGTCGATGCGTCGTCAATATTCATTACACTGACGTCATATACTTCACTTCGCTACGTTATGGCCAATTTACACCTACAACGCCAACGCGACTTAGCTCAACGAGTCGCGTCGTAGGAATGAACTCTAACTGCCGACGCAGCTATAAACCCAATCGCTCAGCCAAGCTAGCAAACAACGCGTGATCTGTGCACATCGCAGCGTGACGTCACAATGCTAATGACGTCATTGCCCACAGTGACGACAGTGAGTTGCGTCGGCAATGCGTTGCGTCGTAACTTCGTAAGTGTGAACTGGCCATTGCGCGCGGAGTAAAAATGCAGTTGCGGGAAATAAAGAAACCGTTTACGCGTAAAATCTAGGAAATGCAAGCGCGGTTCTTCAGCTTACTGCGTAAAACAGCGGCGCAGGCATGGGGCGCTCATGAAATGAAGATGCGTTATATTAGCATGTCAGAACGGTGCGCAATATTCCACGTTCGAAAAATTCGCCACGGATTCTGGTGACCAGATGGAATGATTAGATTCAGTAATGCTGCTCATCAAAGAAGCTAAGCCGAAGACAGCAAGGCTCAGGTGACTGGATGTATAAGTAATTTAATTGAGGTGTACACAAGAGACATATATGAAGCTGCCCTGTAATCACATTAGTTATGGAAAGAATGTAACAGACTGAACGCAGTACGCGCGCAAATCAGTTTTTATTCAAATAAACGAATTTTGTGTACTACTGGAAATTTCACGAAAAAAACAAAGTCTGCCGCAAGGATAACGAAGAGGTTGCTCGTACGTGTATTTTATACAGTTTTACGATGAGTCATAACAATTTTGCCGGAAACCCTAGTTTTTTATCGGCATAACTTTGCCACCAACGTTGTTTTAGGCCAACGTAAGATTTTGTAATAGTCTGAGATAGTGATGCAAATTATACTCAGATATTCGCCTAAAGTTGCCGCCAACGTCTTCAACCGTTTTTATTCAATCCTTCCAAAACGTTTGTTCTTTTTATATCGCAGAAGCTCTCTGCAACAGTGTCTTTTTGGCGCTGACTGTCTACGTTTTACGTTTTACTTACTAACTTACTTACTTACGGCAAACTATGTTATGTTGAAAGTGGCAATGTTTTTCTGCCGCTTTCAAGATAAGACTAGCATTTTGGCTAACTCTGTTATTTTGTTACCTGTACTTGATATCAGTCCCCGTTACAGGCCTACCGAACTCACGCCACGGACGAGACCGTCTGCTGCTTTTTTTCTCTCATGCAGGTTAAACAATAAACGGTAAAACCGCCGCAATAATAATGTTTATTATTTAATATCGCAGTATTATCTCACCTGTGTGATGGCTGCTACGGACGCTGACAATGCGGAGATGTGACGTGCTAATCGCTACCAGAGAAACTGATTGCTATTTACAACAGCGTGCAAGCGCGCGTGTGACCGTGCATAGCTGCGTTTCACTCTGCTGCTATCCAGGTGCCTGGTACTAGGATTTTTATACGGTAGGCCCATAACAACTGTCGTTACGGTAACCAAAGACACCATCTTGGGATTTGGCTTATATAGCGGCAACTTTTGTGTATATACAAAGTCGTTTTATGTGATCAAGTTAATATGCTATACATGACTGGCGATTTTAGAATTATGCTTAAATTACACACAGCTCGCACTAGTACTGTTTTCACAGCTGCAGCAACAGAAACATTACCAAAATAAAAATAAGTTACAAACGCATTTTGTACGACGTAAAATATTTATTAAAACGTTTATAGTAGGCCTACTGTTTTAAAAATATTTGGAAACAAAACACGTTCTTAACTTGTGTTAACAAACTCACTCACTCACTCACTGCTGCGCGTAACCGGCTGTGGGTCGTAGCGCCCTCCACGTTGACCGGTCGTCAGTAGTTAACAAACGTTGAACAGTAAATACGAAAATGACGGCAATCTACGATAATTATATAAAAAATATCGGAAGTGTCACCGATAAAGGAATCTGTACTGTAAAAATTTAGACTAACTCTTGTTTATGTGCGACGACAAAAAGTTGATGACCATGTGTAAAAGAATACTGCATCTTGGAAGCATGTGGATTGACAACAAGTGTGCGGTATGGAGAAACGAAATGGAATTTCAAAAATATTACTTCAGACATAGCAAATGTAAAATTGTTTAACGCAGCATAAATATTCGGCGTTTTGCAGTTTATCTGGATGTCAGTTTTTTTTTGGTTTACCCGGTAACGTGCAAGCGCTCTAAGCCTGTACAGTTGTCAGGTAGAGATGACATTACGCGTCCTAGAAAAGAATTCCATCGCTAGGTCGCTCATGGCAACGCAACTAATGCATGCTGTTAAACGGCATCAAATTTCTACTGGTGCTATGCTTATCTCTTACTGACGGCAAACGCACGTCGTTATGGACGGGTTTCACTGCTTCCCGACAAATGACCATTCTGTTATGCGCGCCCCGTTAATTATTTAGAATTTCTGCATCATTCACACCGCAACGGTTGTCTGGTCCCATCGCTTCGCAGAGATGTACTTTCGACCAGACGTCAGACACACGGCGGCAGACAGATCGTAACACGAAGTCTAGCTGTAGCTAGGAAAGATGACCGTACTGGATGTCAGTGACCTTCTAGGCCATCTAAGGTCGATGATTTTCATTTCATCTGAAAGGGCGTATGCCACTTTCTATTACTGATTAATAGTAAATTTGGCCCTATCTCTCACCGTTGCTGAGATACGGCCACTTATAATTTGAAACGGTTCATTAAAATTGCGGTAAAACCGCTGCAGATGAAAACATGATTACTATGCACAGCATGTAGGAAGTTGCCGCGCTCTATCTGATGGTACCATCGCCGACTTCCTACGACTTACCGTTTAGCCACAATACCACACGATTCGCATACCACAGTGCGTTATGGCCCTGCTGATGCCGCCGCCTAGCGAATTTAGTTGAATTATAATTGAATATGACTCGGCAGACTCGCAAAGCGTCGTTTATGTTTGACAAATTAATCTGGCAGCCGGCTAAATAGTCAACTCGTTTATTGTTATGCAGTTTTGCGCAAATAAATAATGATGATGAATATGATGCACGTATGTCTAATGTTTTTTTGCGTCAATCGCCAAACACTGTATGCAGAGCCGCCTGCAGTGATACAGAGTGGATTTGGTGCTCTTAGCACAGTCACGGCATGTCCCGAACGACTATAGAGATGCACGTTATCAGAAGTGATATAAACCGCGGTACGAAGTCATGGACGGCAAGACAATCAAGTTTGTGAGTCTTGGAGCAGACATGTGTCAACAGGAATCTGCTAACAAACGTGAAAAGCAGGAAGCTAAAATATTTCTGTGAATAGTGTAGTCAGGCAGTGAAAAAGCTAACAGGATGCTTGGGGTAATAAAAAGGAATTTTACCGATAGATCTAAGGAAACTATTATGCCTTTGTATAAAAGTCTTGTAAGACCGCGTTTGGAGTATTGTGTTCCGATTTGGAGCCCGCATTATCAGAAAGATATTGAGTTAGTCGAGGGTGTTCAACGTCGTGCAACTAAATTGATTGAGGATGTAAGACATTTGCATTACGAAGAACGTATTAACAAATTAAATTTAATGACATTAGAAAAAAAGAAGACATAGGAGTGATTTAATAAGAACATTTAAAATTATTAATGGTTGTTATAATTTGCAATCGGATTTATTTTTTACATATGATGAAGGTCAAAGAAGAGGTCATTCTAAGAAACTATATAAAAACGCAGTAGATTAGATTTGAGAAAGTATGTATTTAGCAACAGAATTACTGGAATGCACTGTCTGACGTGTGTGTAACCAGTAATACAATAAATCAATTTAAAAATTGTTTGAGACGGGAAGTGCAACCGAAAACACATAGTTAAATTTAGTTATTAGGATAATAAGCGTTATATGGCTTTTGCCTGTGCTTACTTATAGGCCACCAGTAATTCTGGTGGCTTCGGTGAATTCAGTGAATTTTGTTGCTTTTAAGACGGTGATATTTCACTAGGAAGTGTAGTGACAAGCTTGAGGTTTAGTGGGATCTTTGGTGACTATATTACTACAATTTTTCTTCAGATTTTAACAGTGAAAGAATTTTGAAAATTGTTTAACATTTGATGAAGTTATTGGCGTATAAAACCATCGTGTCCGTTTTTTGCCTACCCTGACGTCCCCATCACATAAAACAAAGTATCTGCAGATCGTATTTAGGCCCGACAAGAACCCCGTACTAGCTACTCGCTGCGAGCTGCCACCATTTGCGCCCGATGACACGAACTGAACCGGAAACGCCTCCGTGCTGCTGCATATCGCCGCAAGGTGGCGACTCGAGAGTGAAACTTGTTAGCGTTGCCGTCGACTTGTCGACACGACAGCGTCATACAGCTGTGTTGAGACCTTCGGTTTTTTGGCCGCCAGCTATACAAGGCATCGCACGAGGCAGCTGCATTACGAAATCAATTTGTCCCGTCTAGGCTCGAAACGTCAGCTCAACTAACGAGTTTGTTTCCTATGAACGATGGATAACGATCTCACTGCTATTTGCTCGTGCGTTTGTTTGCAACCTGTTTCCTAGTTTTGTCTGTGCAATCTGCCAACTCAAATTTTAGTATTATTTGCTTTTGGTTTTAGTATTCGCGTTCTTTAGTCTCTTTTGTCTGCCTCTCTGTCTTGAATATCGACCACTGTCCACTGGTGTTGCCTTTGAACTTTTGAAGCTACGGCACTATGTCGGCACACGAGGAAATATTATATTTTTACATTATTATTTGTCCAGTCCAATTAGACTAAAAAAATTTTCTCTAAAGAATAATATCACCAGCTATGTTTAATCAAAATATTTTTTGACATTGAAGAATTATTAACAACAAGCAATTCGCACAATTGTCCTATAGAGTATAAACAATGTAGGGCTAGCGCGAAACAATAATTTTACATTTTTCAGCAATTATTTTTGTTTCGGAGTGAAAATTAATCCGTCGTTCAGTCGTGACACTCGATTTAACCCCGCAGGCAGATTTTTTTATCAAGGTAAGCTTAATTAGGTTTAATATCTGTACATGCACGTCACTTTGTTTTTGTTATTTTGCTTTCTTAACTGTAAGACTCAGTATCACGACATCAAAAAACACTTTGTAGATAAATTTTGCGGTCGCCGATAGGTACATTTATGATGGCGGCACCGGCGCCTACATCGCGCAATTCACACGGCAGAGATCAGAAATCAGGCCATTCATACCATCCACTTGCTTGCTTACACGCCGCTCGTCCGTTCGTTCGTTCGTTCGCGCCAATTTTACAGCTTGCAGCCGAGAAAGCGTTGCGGCGTCATGGCTGCGTCGTTATCTCTGTCCTCCCAAGCTATAAAAATTTGCATCTAGACACGGTGATTTTGCCGGCGGGCGACCGCGGCGCGCTCTGCCCGTCCGTCCGTCCGAGCAGTAAAACCGTCTTCTGAGAAGGTCTTCGGTCGTCGTGTCCGGCCGCCGGGCTCACCGATCGACGGACCGTTCCCTGCACGCAAACGTTCCCGGCGAGATGTATTAAACTCAAATTAAAACTCTATCTGTGTTGACCACTCCACGGTCGAAAGACGATAGAGAAGATCGGCCTTGGGATGGGCTGGTGGCGGGCAGACTGCAACGGCGAACGACGGAGCTTGGAGGGAGTGTCGGTGGTCCGACCGCCGCGTGGGTCGGCGAAACGTCGAAAACGACGGCGTTAACGACACTACAGGGACTCAGAGGCCGAATTCTTCGATTGACTCTGCAGCCTGCGATGCCACCAGCACCTCGCTGTTGGGAAACGTCGCCGGGCAGGTCGTTGTCGTGTGTCGAATGACGACGCAAACACGCTACGTCACTAACGCGGCACCTACATCTTCGATGAAACTAAAAACAAAGCCTACCGCTCTTAAAACGCCGTGTTTACGTCTGCGATAAACTCTTCTTCCTTTTGCAGTTAGTTCAAAATCGTTCTCGGCGTGTCATTTTTGTGGCTTCGCGGTGCAGTGGTTAGAGCGTCGGACTTGCAATTAAAATATTGCGGGTTTAAAACCCGTCATATCGCGGCCAGGCAAAGACTTTAAGCAAATTGTTCGTGTTCACACACCCGTGCCGAGCATGCAGTACATGTATAGTTCGCTACCGGTGTAAAAACCGAGAAGGTAGCGGCAGATTGTAAAAATAGACGTCCTCCGTCGTCCATATAATACAGACGACCATTGCATCCGTAAGTTTTGGAGCTGTAAAAGAGTGATACTGACTGAGAGGTTTTTTCCTCCGCCGTTACCATAATACATGATTACGTGGCTTTTCGAGTGTGCATCCAACTAGCAGAAACATGCTGAAGTGGATGTGTTTATCGGCTCGCCAAAATACGAGGAAAAAACCGATGCGGCTCGAGGAGCACGTGCTTAATTAGAAGGACGAAATCAAACAGAGTTATTTACACCGCGCGCTTTGGCCGCTGATCTGAATGATGGACAGGAGACATCTCATCTATGTCGTGTTTTCTCGTCGTCAACAACAGCAGCGTCGCCGAACATCGACTCGAGTCGCCGAGCTGCAGATATGCGGCTGCGGCGAAATCATGTCATCGGACGGGGTGATAAGGGGAGAGGAATGGGTGACGGTGACCACACACCTGAAGGCATGTGCTGGGTGGTACTGTACGTCCAACATGACAGATCGTTGACGTCATCAGCCACGCATCATCGTCATCGTCGTCATCGTCTTCTCGTCATCTTCGGTTATCACCCGACAACCAATGAAATTGCCAGCAGCAGCAGCAGCGTGTGTCAACTTCAACTGAGTTGGCGGAGATGGGCGCATCGTTTGCGGAACTTAAACCGGGAGACGACATTCGTAGGCTTACAAATTATTGTCATATTTTTGTCATCACTATCTACCCCGATATGCTGAGAAGGGGAGGTAAAACTTTACGTATGTTGATGTCCGCCGTTTACATACGTCTTTCGATCTTAAAATATGAAACGAGTTAGCCAGCAATTACTAATTAGACAAATTTCTGAGATGCCATAGTCGCTTGTGGTTTAGTACATGTAAGTAGAGTATCAGGCTTGCAGGTTTGAATCACACAGCAGGTCATTAGCAGGCAACCGTGAGCAACTTGTTAACTTACTGTGTATTTACGTCAACTCAGCCTCCTACCCTTCAACGGATGGAAATGGGTAGGAGTTTGCGAACTGCGGAGTGGCTGATTAAGGTGGTGGTGTATCTTCATGTTGCGCCGCTGGTCCAAAGCGGAAATAATGTTCTGTGGTATCGTTAGCTCATGTGAATCAGCTGTCACTAAAAGACTGCAAATCGCGTCTGGACGTGAGCCTGACTCGTGTATAAGCAGCAGTATAGCGAGTACCTTACTTCTTTTTTTTCACAAAACTTGGCAAAAATCTGAATAATCTAACGTTTAGGATAGAAAACTGCGCCAACAATAACGTCACGTGTAGGCCTACTGTTTGATGAATCTTCGTAGCACATAACGCTTGCGTGCATCATCAAAATGTGTCGTAAGTTAATTGGGATACTTTCTGCATCGTCAACTCTGACTGGAACTTCGTCGTCAAATCGATCCGTCCTGCAGACTTCTGTCCATTACCCGTATTTCGTTCGAATCCAGCATGCGCCCACCCCGTAACTTGTTTTAGCATCTCGGCCGACGCATCAGCATCGCCGTGTCAAAAACTAATCTTCCGCCGTTATAAATCCGTCAGCGGAGGAAATAACCAGTTCGGTCCGCCAAACGCTGCGTATACCGGTGCTCTAACTGCATTACGCCTAACGGCTGCTGTTGCTGCTGTTGCTGCTCCATGCGATGCCACTCTCTCACCGATGATAATCGGACATGTGCCACCACGGTCAACTGCCCCCTCGATTAACTCCCCCCTTACACTAGCAACCCAAGTCAAACGCTCCCCGAGTCAAATTCCTTTCGGTCAATAGCTCCCGCTCCCATTTCTGGTAGTGCAAAATCGCTTAGACGCACAAACGTTCGTATTAAACAATAATAAACTGCCTTTTAGTTGTCACATCATTTACGCACTTGCTGCATTTTTTTAGAGAAAATGGGCTTTTGAGCGGGTCGGCCTTTGACCTACAGAAAGATCGTTGGACCCGGTTTGTAAGGAGGCACTTGACCGGAGAGGGGAGACAGATGCTGTGCTTTCCTGGCGGATACGCTCGCTGTGCGTATGGACGCTTGCTTGGATACACGGAAGCCAATGACACGTCATTATAGGCCACCATCAGCAGCAGCAGCAGCAGCCACTTGGACATGTCCGGTCGTCGGTGCGCTGTGCGTGCTGTATTCCGCGACAGTAATTGAATCTACGTCGCTGTCCTTCTCGTTAACTGTTGATTGAATGGTCAGTAGCCTGATACGGTGTGCACACACCGTGCCTGTGTAATTTAGCCGTGCGGCGAGTCGAGTCCAAGGATGCCGGCCGGCCTCGCCGCCACCTTAGCACGAGAATCCATCTAACTATACGGACGAACGGACGACACGGATGTCGCAAGGCTAATTTTTACAGCGCGACCGCCGACCGACATAACTGACATAGCCTCCTAACACGTTCCGTCGTTAACTGAATAATGCAGTGACGGAAAGGTCGCCGCTTTACTTTCCCGTCCCATCTTTAATGACAGCACTGTAGAAAAAAATTCTTGTAGGCCTACGCGTATATCTGTGTTGCTTTCGAATGTGCTGATTTCATCATACGCACTGCTGATTAGTTAAAATGATATCTTAAACCAAAAAGAAGCATGCAGTAAACATTTTTCAAACTGTGCTGTAGCCTGTAGCAACGTTATTTCGAAATTGGAGTCTGCAAAGTTTTGAGATTCACACAGCGACAGCAGCGGACTGAGCACGTGTGACGTCACAATGACGTCACGGTACGTCACGTGACGGTGACGTAAATGTGAAGATGGGCACGATGGGCCACAACCGTCAGATGGGCAAGCCGCCAGCATCGGTTTCCTCGCTAGATCTCTCAATTTCGCGATGCGCGGCCCATTTTCTTTATCTCTGAATACCTCTCCTCTCAAATCAGTCCACTTCTATGTGCATAGAACAAGCGGAACGTGCTGTGTTCGAGTATAGTATCTTCTGTAACATAGTTTTACCACAGCTGGAAGAGCACGACTATTATTGCCTAATAACAAGCTACAGAGAATATCTAATAAACGAAAATAATTGAAAAACCAGTCTTAATAAATTATGTACGCGCAAATAAATAAATTATAAATTATATTTATAAAGTATTGATTCTTACAATTATTTAACACGTTCGAAAAATAGAGAAAGACACAATCACATTGTTTTTTTTCTGATAACTGGCATTTCAAGGCCACTGAGGACCATTTTCACTACAGAAAATACACATAACAGTATTTTGTACCGTGTAGCCTATGCCTATAAAAGCGATGCAGTATAACACTACAAGTTGGCTTCAAAAACACAAATATTTTGTTGCTAGCTGGTGGCTTTCCACTTGTCAATCTTTTTTTAATCTGTCGATCCATAAAAGCACATTTATGCATACGCACCATGTCCATCGGGTAAGAAATGCGTGCGTGTATTGCTAGCTGTGTTCTGTTCTACGTGGCTTAATAATATACTGGGTCAAAGAAAATAATTATAGTTTATTCGCGAGAAAACAAAACGACGTCATTTGCTGAAAACGATACGCGAGCAAGAATGCAAATAATGCATCTAACAACAGAGAAAACTCAAATGCCAAAAGGGTCTCACTTTTTTGGCCCACCCTATGTACAGGGTGCGGCAAAATTAAAGACCCCACTACAAAACTGCATTATCTAAAAAGGCGGAAGAATTTTAAATGAAAATTTTTTTCAGTTATTGAGGACATAATTTGACACAACCAGCGTAACCAAGTACCAGCTTAACAATGACGTCATAGCTGCGTCATTCTGTAGTGAAAATAAATCGTGCTTGTAAATAAAG
>Ga0209671_1006539_pt1 | contig 11974 bp, 8 predicted proteins | sample WorMetHERISLAND2_2_FD_187401 | JGI IMG/M metagenome (GOLD analysis project Ga0209671, IMG submission 187401) | Marine gutless worms symbiont microbial communities from Max Planck institute for Marine Microbiology, Germany - Olavius geniculatus... | ecosystem: Host-associated > Annelida >...
AAATTTTGCACATCAGGAGATATGCTGGACGTAATCATCTGTGCAAATTTTGGTGTGGAAAAATTAAGGGGTTTGGGAAATACGAGGGGTCAAATTTTGGAGTTTCCCATTGAAATGGCTGGTCACCTTTACAACAGGGCTGGCGCTACCGCGCAGCCTATGTTAGTAATTCTATCCTGGTGTCTGTCTGTCCTTCTGTTCTGATGTCTGTCACATCCCGTTATCGATCGGAGCCTAGGTGAGAGAGACTTCTGATTTTCACCGTATGATAGCATAGAGTCTCTAGTATTCCATGACAGAATTTCATGCCACTGGGTGAAGGTGGTCCTCACGAACGAGGGGGAGAAAAAGAGGCACCACCCTTAAAAAGGCGTTATTCTACCGTTATTGGCTCATGTAACGTGAAAATGGTTGCAGATAGGCGCAGACATGCTGCTTATCATAAGAAGCACTAGTGATGAGCTTTTTAGGAATGTCAACATCGATGACCTTGAATGACCTTGAACCCCCCCAAATAGGGGGTTTTAGTGAATTTTTCGCGATTTTGGGCTGTGACACGCATTTCAAGAGTGAATTGCGCCGAAATGGCTCGAGATATACCAAGACAACCTGCACATGAAATTTTCAGCATTGAATGTAGATTTTAGCAATCCAAGTCCAGACCTTTTAGGTTCAAGGAAACCTGCACGCACGGGTGTCAAAGAGGGGTACCCTCTAAAAAGGGTTATTTATCCACTGTTGTCTTGTCTAGCATGAAAATGGTTGCAGATAGGCATAGATATGCTGCTTAACGTAACTAGCACTAGCGACGAGCTTTTTAGCATTGTCAACATTGATGACCTTGATTGACCTTGAACCCTAGAAATGAAATAGGGGTTTTAGTGATTTTTAGTGATTTTTGGCTGCAAAAGAGTGAATTGCGACGAAATGGATGGAGATAGACTAAGATTACCTGCGAACAGGAACTGCTATAGCTCAGATTTCTTGTTCTGTTAATGTTAATTGAGTGAGATACTTAGTTTGAGTTGCAGCATTATTGCGTTTATCTGTTAGAAATGGATTGAATCTCTTATGAGTGGCATGTCTTTGACAAACCAAAAGGAGGTAACATTTTGTCAGTTGTTATTTATGTAATGGTGATGTATACCATTTTGTTGTCAGCCATACTCTTATCTTTATGCTTGTCTTGTATGTGTAATCATTTTTGTAAACAAAGTATTTCCAAAAGCTCTGAGTGGATTTTGAGGAATTTTGGGGGGAGTGAGATCTAGCCTACAGACCAAACACTTACTTTGGTAGTGATTTGGATTTTTTCATGGATTGTGCATTATTCCTGGGATGTAATGTATCTTGATGTTCTAAGACTTTGTCTTTGTCTTTGTGTGCTATATGCAAAATACATTATGTTTTGTTCATTTGTTTGTGCATTACATCGTTGTCAGCACAGTCATGATTATTTAGCGCATGACGGCGACTTTGTACTCTGGTCCCGTAGTAGTGTCAACCAGCATGCCTAGACAATAGACATATCCTGAGATAACTGATACCGGGTAGGCGCTTGTATTCGTGTTCTTTATTCACCTGTCAGTTGTGCAGTTCACCAGGATGATATAGTGATCAATCAATCAAAACACATTTGTATAGCGCCATGTGTCGCGAACGAATCAGAGGTGCATGTAATGTTTTCTGCTGCATGTACTATACCGTATTCAGTTTTTGTTATCGCACTTCTTTCGTCACATTTCTTAAGGAATGTTTAATTGTTTATAAATATAATCTGTTTGGTTTTAGCGCTATTTAGCTGTTTGCTCTGGTTGCCTGCCAGGGACGACTCAGTGCTTCTGGAGTTGGTTCACTTGTTGGTCTTCAGTCAGAACAGATACAGAACATCGCTGCACATTATGCCGACAAGGTGTTGCCTTTAAACTTTTTTGGAGGAATTATAACGAGAGTGATGAAGATAAAAACAACAATAATAGCGATAGTGCTCATTTATTACTTTTCTGTTTTTTTTGTCCTTCAGTTGACCAGGGTTGATAAAAATCACAATTTTTATAATAAAAATCGAAAGCATCAATTGTTTTTATTTAAATCAGATTTTTTTGGATTTAAATCAATTTTTAAAAAATTTTTCTCTCAATTTTTATTAGATTTTTTACACATTCTATGCTATCTGTGATAACCAGTGTGTTACCTTCATCTGTTAGTTTGTGGATGACAGTAATTGTCTTTGATTAGAGTTTCTTTTATAAAAATTACATGTGTTATTTTTTTAGCAGCCTGGCAAAGAACTATTTACAATTTTAAGCTGGTGATGTATTCTAATGTTTGTGAATATTTATGGGGCTGCAACTTGTCAGACTTTAACGCAAATAGAAGACAATGATGAAAGCCATAACATTTCTAATACCTGTTAGCATGCTGATTGCTGAAAGTAACTACCAAAACAACATGAGCAATTAACAAGAGTCAAGGCCAAGCAATTGGCGATGTTAACTTTGGTAAAGTGTAGCAGGTTAAGCTAACTTACCAGCTCAGATATAACCAAATATTAATGTAGTCAACAAAATAAATTGAGTTAGCAAGCACTACAGTGCACTAAATACCAATAATAGATTGCAAACTGAAAACAGCCATCACATTTACACATAAATTTGTAGTTTTATATTCAGTGATTTAAATCATGATTTTTATGGTTGATTTTAATCATGATTTAAATCAATTTAAATCAGTGATTTAACACATCAACCCTGCAGTCTACTGTTTGGTAAACCAACATGTTTATCACCTTAGGTCTATCTTATATTGTGTGGCTTTGTACCACTACCATTTGATTGAATCTGCGGTTGGCAAGTAAAGATGTTTAACTGTTCATTAGTAAATACTCGGAGCAGTCATAAATTCTAATATTAAAGTGGTACTTATCAATAGATACAAAGAAATGTCAACTGTAGTGATAAAAATAAACACATGGATAAAGTTATTAATAAATTAAATGAATAAGCATTGATAGCTGTACAAATAGTGACAGAGTTTGGCTATGCTGTGTGAGTGTTGGTGTGATGATCGGTAAACGTTTGTTGTTGTTAGCAAACTGAGCTGGGTTCAGTGGAGCGACTGGCTGGTGGTATCCAGCATCACCATAGACTTGTAGCTTCACTGAAGAAACAACTTGATCAGCAGACCGCTCAGCTGGACCAAGTCAGTTATTGCTACTCAGTTTTTCAGTATGTACGCTGTGGGCCATAAAATAACGTGGCACTTTTCTTTTTTGTCAATATCTTCACCAATCATTTGCCAATTTTCAAAATTCTTTCATTGGTGCTCTCTGCAGACAATTTGCAATAATGTGATTATTATATATTTCGCCGCACGGTAAATGCATTTTTACGCTACCTTGTGAAATATCAATGTAAGCAAAAACTAACGATAATAACAAAAATTTAGGCAAATGAAAAACACTTCAGACCAACATTGCGATAAATGATCTGCATGACACTAGCCTGTGTTAGACCCACACAGTCTGGTGACATACAGACCTTCACTGAAATGTTTGAAATGCTTTTTTTTCAATTTTACCAAAGTGTTTGTTTGTTATTAGTGTTATGTATGTATATGTCATTGATATTTTACAAGTTAGTGTAGAAACGCATTTACGGTGTGGTGGGCTATGTAATAATCACGTTATTGCAAATTGTCTGCAGAGTGTGCCAGTGAGAAAATTTTGAAAATCGATCAATAATTGGCGAAGATATGAACAAAAGTAAAGTGTCACGTTTTTTTGGCCCACCCTGCATGTGTTAATGTTTAGACTTTTGTTGGTGCAGTGCATGAAGCATTTGTTAGGTTCTTCAGTTTCACATTGATTGTTATGTGCAGCTGTAGTGCTGCTGAGGTTATAAGTAGTAGTTTTAATGATACTGTAAAGACTGAACTCTAATGATGTCTTCTGCACTAAGCATGGACACGAGGGATTGTGACTCAGTTTGTTTGTTTGAAGTTGCGGCACATTGTGACTTCTTTGTTTAGATTTTACTTTTTTTACCTCACTTCTTTTTACTTACTTGCTACGTTACCAGTCTCTGCCACCATGTGCCTTTGATTCAGTCTTGACATGTGGTGCTGTATAAATGTGGTCAGACTGACTGATGGACAAGCAACGAGTGTATGGACACACTGACTGACAGTTGTATTAGCTACCAGAATATGAGCAGTTTTGGAGCTTTATTATCACTGACGGTAATGAGCTGTGTGAGTGGTGCCCACTTTCTGTTGCTAAGCATTGCTATTTGTATTGTTCTATCACTATTACGTGCGAAAGCAGCTAATGCTTTCAGTGCATCTTAGCCATCGCAATTCTGTCCGTCTGTCTGTCCATCTGTCACTCGGGTGGATCAGTCAAAAACAGCGCAAGCTAGGATCACCAAATCTTCACCATCAGCTGCAAGACTCTAGTTTCAGGAACCGTAAAGTTTTTCCATAAATTCGAAGGGGGTCAACCTGAACGAGGGTGCTAAATGAGAGGGTGGTGGGCAAAATTTGTGATTTTTGGCCAATAAGTCACTGTATCTCAGTAACGGTGTGAGATAGGGCCTAGGTCACTATTAATCACTAATAGGAAGTCGTACACTGGCTCTCGATTGGCGCTGAATTCAATGGCCTTGAATGACCTTGAACGCCAAAATAGGGGGTTTTATGGATTTTTTTGGTTATTTTGGGCTGCGACAAAAGTCTATATCATTCACAAGGTGGCGCCACGTTACTATCGTTATGCGATCCATATAGAGAATTTGGTATTTGTATATTAACTTAGCGTGAACACCCCAATTTTCAGCTAAACTACTGAACCGGAACTGCTGTAGGCTTTCGCATGTCTCGTGAGCATTAGCTCAAATGTCTTGTTTCATATGTGTGCATGTCACAATGTGTTGATGCAGGCAAAGCAGAAGCACGATGCAGTGAAACAGAATTACGATGAAATGAAAACACAACTACAACAAGTATGATTTGCTTTGTTTTCTTTGGTGTGGGGTAGAACATGAAAAGGCAGTTATTTGATAGTTCTAATGATGTCGCAAGTCGTCTGCTAAGCATTGGTTTAGTTACTGGAACTTACTGGACATGAAAGTTAAGGCCAGGGAGTCGGAAAGGAGACCAGACTAATAATAATAATAATAATAATAATAATAATAATAATAATAATACAGTCACTTCTACAGCGCAGTGGCACACAATGTCAGCAGGTTGAATCTGAGGCACCAAATGATCTGTTTCTCACATAACTGTTTGCATATTTTAGGTAATGCTTTTTTTTGTGCGAAAACAGCTACTGCTTTCAGCGCATTTTTGCCATCACAATTCTGTTTGACTGTTCGTCTGTCCATCACACGGGTGGATCAGTCAAAAATGGTGCAAGCTAGGATAATCAAATCTTCACCGTCAGTTGCTTCGAAGACTCTAGTTTCAGGAACCATAAAGCTTTTCGATAAACTCGAAGGGGGTCACCCCGAACGAGGGCGCTAAATGAGAGGGGAGTGGGAAAAATTTGCGATTTTTAGCCAATAAGTCGCTTTATCTCAATAACGGTGCGAGATAGAGCCTAGGTTGCTGTTAATCACTAATAGGAAGTCATACACTGGCTCTCGATCGCCACCAAATTCAATGACCTTGGATGACCTTGAACGCTAAAATAGGGGTTTTTATGTATTTTTTTGCGATTTTGGGCTGCGAGACACATTTTTCAAGAGCGAATTGCGTTGAAACCAATTCATATAGACATGGACATTAGACAAGCTGCGTATGAAATTTTTAGCACTAAACGTAGATTTCGACGGTCTAAGTCTCGATTTTCTAGGTTCAAGGAAAATTGCGCATGAGGGCATCAAAGAGTGGTACCTCCATAAAAGTCGCGACAAAATGGCTGGAGATAGACGGACAGTTTGCAAACAGGAACTGCTATAGCCTAAACAAGGGCGCTGAATGAGAGGGGGTGGAAAAAATTTGCGATTTTTAGCCAACAAGTCACTGTATCTCAATAACGGTGCGAGATAGGGCCTAGGTTACTATTAATCACTAATGGAAAGTGGTACACAAGCTTTCGATTGCCACCAAGAGCAATGACCTTGGATGACCTTTAAACGCAAAAAAGGGTTTTTATGGATTTTTTGGCGATTTCGGGCTGCAACACAATTCTATAGCACTCGCAAGGTGTCGCCACGTAATTTTCAGCCAGTATTGGTGGAATTCATGCATTGGATATATCGCTAGGCGTCATCTGCTGTAGAGTCTAAATGAAACATGAACTTAGATTTTGTTTGCACCGGCCTTTAACACATGCATCGCTGTCGTGCATTCCCCTTTGCATTAGCTGGGTTTTTTTGTTAATTAAGTCATTAGAACTTTTATGGAGACAACAACTCAGCATTACATAATAATACTGTGGAGCATATGCGTTTTACACGGTAGTGCATTGACATCAATTATGTGAGGTGGACAATGAATATACCTTCAGTACATAATCTTATCGTGCTGGCTATCTGTGTGCCAAAAATTATCACATTTGGTGCAGATTTAACGAAGTTCTGATAAAAACAATTTGGGTCATTTTTTGGCGCACCCTGTAGCTTGAAAACTAAAAGGCGCAGAAAAACCAAAATTGGTGTGAACATTTTCCAGGGCCAAAGTAACTGGTGTAGCAGTTTCTAGTTCAAAGGTCAAAGGTCAGATGGACAGCTACATTATGTGTTGGCACTGCGCCGGCATAGTATTCTGATTAATCTCTGGCTGCCTGTTGATGAAACAGTTACAAGAAGTTGGTGCAACGTGTGACAAAGAACTGCAGAGATTAGACACACTCGAGACAGAGGCTGATCAGAGGTTTTTATTTGCACATTTCTTTATATTAATAGTTTACGGGTTTCTTTATCAGTGTGGTAACTGGTTCAAACAGTTTTAACAGTATATCTTTTTGTGGGAACCCACCTCACAGCTACAGAGCATCACTTGCCATATGGGATCACACAGTGTTACCTGCCACCTGACAGGTGAACATGCCCTGCCTCGGCCCCAGCCAAGACAGGTTGGTACTGTACTCGATTCAGCCACCCTAGAGGGATAGAAGAAATTGGTGTTGAATTGCAGGCTGTATATGCGATGTACAATAATAAATAAGTTCATTCTTTTATTCACTATATATGTATATAGATGCTGGTTTTGCTAGTGTAGCCTATATTGATGATGATGAAAGACGAATAAACTTTAGCATGGCGTTAAGTTCTAAGACTACAAGGACACGTAACAATAAACCTAAACAGTGAAGTCACGTAATAGTAGTCAGTGCAATGAGACGTTGTTAGTCATGACTGTAAGACCAGGCAAAAAGTTCAGTTTTCAGTCTGCTGCGGAAAACTTGCAACGATGGAGACGACCGGACCGACTCCGGCAGACTGTTCCAGACCGATGCAGCAGTCGCTGGAAAGGTGCGGTCGCCAATGGTAGAACGCACAGTGCGTGGAACGACCAGCGCTGATGTAGTTGAAGAGCGCAGTCATCAAGGTGCATTGAGGTGTGACGCACTGAAGATCTGAGGCCAGGTAGCCAGTTCTGGCATCTGAAGCCAGTGTAATCTGCACAGTAACGGCTGAATGTGGTCCCGACGACAAGCTTTGAAGATCAGCCGTGCAGCGGCTTTCTGTACAGACTGAAGCCTGTCCATGAGTTGCTTCGGAAGGCCGGCAAGAGTTGCGGAGCCGTAGTCAAGCCTGGAAAACACCAACGCTATGGTGAGCGACTGCATCACGTCATTTGACACCGATCGACGTATGCTTCGTAGTTGTCGAAGGGCAGCAAAACACTTTGAACATGTCTGAGTGACTTGGGTACGCATCGTCAGGTCAGCGTCAATGAAAATACCGAGATCACGCACGCAACTGACAGGCGACATGAGATCAGAGCCAACAGCCAACGGATCGGAAGGTAGCTGACTCTGTCGATGGGCTGAAGCGCATCACAGTACTTCAGTCTTGGATGCATTCAGCTGAAGTCGATTGGAACGCATCCAATCAGTGATGGCATATTGTGTCAGTGTGACAAAAATATGTCTTTTTACAAGGGTCGTTTGATAAATAAGCTACAAAACAGCATCATTCTGTTAGTTTTCCAAATCTAAAAAATCTGAAATATACGTTTTGTGGGGAATTTTATTCTGAACACGTGTAGAAATTTTTTAAAAATAGTGACGTCATAATTGTGACGTCATCTGTTCACAGAACACAGTCTGCACGTGTGTTATTTTCCCCACCAGTAATCTATCATAACTCACAAGTGACAATCAGCATAGGAATGAAAAAATGAATAAATTTATCAAGTTAATGCCATCTCTTTAAGTGCTAAAGACTAATGTTTCATTTTTCAACATATCGTCCGAGTTTGCTCAAACATTTGTCCTATCTGTCAGCAAACTTTTGAATGCCCGATGCAAAGAACGATGCTGGCTGCTGTTTATGCCACTGAAGAACGACTGGTTGCACCTCGGTATATTATACAAATTTCCGCTCACCTAGCATTTTTTTAGACCAAATGTGAACTGTTCGCTTTGTAAAGCACTTGCAGCCATATACTGGATGCATTTCAGAGTGAATCTGATTTGCATTTATTTTTTTACCCACAAAAATAACAGCACGTTGTTCGATGTTCGTTCTATCGGAAAGATTTTAGTGGCAACGTCACCGTATTTTATGTTTATAAATGATGTCACAGTGACGTCATCATCATAAAACTCACAGCTGCTACTCAGAATTAAATCGCCTACAAAACGTATATTTCGGATTTGTAATATTTGCAAAAAAACAGAATGACGCCGTTTTGTAACTTATTTATTGAACAACTCTCATAATTTGCCATTCCACATTTTTTCTTTGTTTGGAATATTTATTCGCTTTGCCTTTTTTCCGTATGGAGTCTCAGGCAACCTTTGAAAAATGAGTAACATAGTTGTAGACACGTTATGATGATTGTGTTGTTGGACTGCATGCTAAATATCTGTTTACTGTTATTATTCTGTCATTATCTGGTCAAATCTGGTCACTGTCTTCATGAACTGTTGTCATGTTACGCCGAGCGTCCAGACCGTTTACGCCGTCGTGGACATGATTATGTGTTGCCTGTTTGTAGTAAAAAATTGCATAAACAGTCTTTTTTAGTTAGATCACTTTTTGACTGTGTCTAATTATTTTATGCTATGTTACCTTGTCTAAATTACATTTCTCTTCTGTTTTGCTATTGTATTATGTGCATTTGTCACATATTTTATTAAATACTGTGTTACTGTGTTATTACCAGGGATGTGGTCTCGGTCGAGATGTCTCAGTCTTGAGATGGTCTCGAGATGTACTAACGTCTCGTCTCGGTCTTGGACCGATGCATCTCGGATCTCATCTCGGTCTCGGAGCAATATATCTCAGTCTCGGCCCAGTAGGTCTCGTCTCGGGTCTCGGGCCATTGCGTCTCATCGAGACGTTTTGTGCAGGCACACGCCGTGCATACTGTAGCTGCAGTTAGAGCGATACTAACCAACATGACATTTGTGGCTTAGACATATTCATTTACAGTGTTTTTTTCTCGTTCGTTTACTTATTTATTATAAAGCAGAATTATGTCGTGTCAGTCTTTTTCATCATAAAATGACCAAGTCGCAACGAAGATGAAGTGTTTGATGTCAGACTGAATACTATCAGCCAAATGTAGACGACGTATAAGGCTATAATCAGCTGTATAGTTTACTAATTTCAGTTGCTTGCACATTGCGATAAACATAATGGCTCATGTCTGCAGCACTGCAATTGCAATTCTTTATGGTGAAAGCCGTTAATTATTCAGTGATAAGTGTCAAAATAAAGTGCCAAAACCCACAATATCACAAATAGAAAGTGCTTACCCATAACCACGGTGCGAGTTAATTAATCCGTATAATTTTTTTTTCATTGTAAATGTGTTTCACCATACATCATGGAGAACATCTCTGCGAGACGTTGAAGCTCCCGAGACTCTTGAAAGTCTCTGGAGCTTTAAGGTCTCGGCCACCGTCTTGGGAGCTGCAACGTCTTGTCTCGAATGTTAAACGTCTCATCTTGGACAAAATTTTGAACATCTCGGTCTCTTCTCGGGAATCGTCTCAGTCTCGGCTCAGAAAGTCTCATGCACATCCCTGGTCATTACTGTTATTCTTTACACTATCGTAAGTTTTTCTCTGTTGCACTCACTGCACTGTAGTTTGTTGTATGCTTTATTATACTTGCAGTACAAGTAAATAAGTACAAAAAGAAAGTATAAATATGTAAAATGTGAATTTATGTAGCACATTGATGATGTTGAATGCAGTGTGCTTCAGCAACTGAGGTCTCTGGTGGCAGTGAATGAAAGTTTGAAGAAACAAGAGACTGAATTTCGTGACAGCTGCAAGGTTTGTAGTTGCAATGTGCTACTTATTTTACATATTCTGCCTGTGTAAACCTGCTTTAACAATCCATGAGTTTGGATTTTTGTCTGCCTTGGATTTATTTCTGAAAATTACCCTTGTTAAACAGAAAGCAAACAGCAGTGGTAGCAGTACAGTTATGTTGCACATTTTTTTTACATCGAGACTGCATTTATTTTATCTAAGGTGTTGGTATCCGTTGTAGCAAATTACGTCGAAAGAGAGATGACATGCTTATTGTTTATCATTATTAAAGTTTTGCTCAAATTTTATGTAGTTAATATAAATATTAATGCTTATGCTTGGTCTTTCTTTAGACTTTTTGATTGCATTATTGATGATTTCAAGTAAGGCTCTATATTGTGGTGCTGCACAAATTGTGGTTGCAGTTATTTTTTTATATGATGTATTTTTTGTTACTTGCAGCAAGAGAAAGAAAGGCTAGAAGTAAGCGTAGCTGAGCTGGAGAAAGACAGTAAAATGACACAAAATCAGGTGTTTTGATTGTTAACAATATTTTTGTCTAGTAAACGAGCATGGTGCTGTGTTTTCTATGGTAACCATGAGACAAACAAACACACACACTAACGATCAATGTTGCAATTTAATGCATTAGTTAGACTTTTAGAATGTATCTGTTGATTGCAGTGCATTTTGAGATGTGTGGAGACGTAGAGAATTGAACTGTGTCCAATACTGTTTTTCTTCGTTACTCGTGTGCCATATTTATTTCATCTAATATGGAAATTATACACAAAGTACAGAAAATATATGGCTGTGAGGAAAAAATAATAATAGAAACAATAAAAACGAAGGTGTACAACAAAGCATGAAATCAGCACTTGGAAAAATATAAATTGATGGTAGTATAGTTTGGCTTTTCTAGATTTCATTTATTGCTGTAATCACTTAATGTCATTGTTATGACTGCTTATACTACCAGGAGCATGCTGATATGATCGACCAGCAGTATATAGCTGATCAGGAAAAATTCAACAAAGTTCGATTACTTTTGGTATGTATTTAATTTTCTATAAGTGCCTTTTATTTATGTTTTTGATGAAATAAAATTTACCTAAGGAAATACGATTAAATACATTTCAAAATATTTTGCATTCTATACATTGGATTAGACTTTCTATGCCGTGTCTCAATAAAAACGTGCCACTTTTATTTTTTGAATAACTCCATGAAACATTGGCCGATTTTGTTAATTTTTGGCATGCAACATCAAGAAAAAATTAACATAATTCACTACAGTTTAGCCCACCTCACCGTGGTACTGTTGTTACACTACCCTGTGAAATTCAGAAGTCGTAGTTTGGCCATTTACAACAATGAATTCATACCGGGTAGCGCATGCTTCGGCTCAGAAATGATTAATTGAATAGCGACAAACGTGAGTAACAGTTATTATTTCTCAGAAAGTCTTACATGTTACATCACATTTTTATTACTGTGTGTACTTAAAATGCCCTCCGATTTTGTTAATTTTTGGCA
>Ga0209671_1006540_pt1 | contig 11972 bp, 5 predicted proteins | sample WorMetHERISLAND2_2_FD_187401 | JGI IMG/M metagenome (GOLD analysis project Ga0209671, IMG submission 187401) | Marine gutless worms symbiont microbial communities from Max Planck institute for Marine Microbiology, Germany - Olavius geniculatus... | ecosystem: Host-associated > Annelida >...
TCACAATGCTTCCGTTTAATTTTTGTGCAACAATGTGCATATAAAAATATTGAAAGTACAAGAATTTTGAGATAATGCTCACAAGACGCGCGAAAGCCTATAGCAGTTCCGGTTCAGTAGTTTAACTAAAAATTGGTGTGTTCAAGCTAAGTTAATATACAAATATTAAATTCTCTATCTGGATCGCATAACGATAGTAACGTGGCGCCACCTTGTGAATGATATAGACTTGTGTCGCAGCCCTAAATCGCCAAAAAATCCATTAAACCCTTTATTTTGGCGTTCAAAGTCATTCAAGGTTATTGAATTCGGCGCCAGTGTACGACTTTTTTATTAGTGATTAGTAGTAACCTAAGCCCTATCTCGCACCGTTACTGAGATACAGGGACTTATTGGCCCAAAATCGCAAATGTTGCCCACCCCCTCTCATTTAGCGCCCTCGTTCAGGGTGATCCCCTTTGAATTTATGGAACAGTTTTTTTTGTTCCTGAAACTAGAGTCCTCCAGGCAGCCGACGGTGAAGATTTGGTGATCCTAGCTTGCATCGTTTTTTGACTGATCCACCCGTGAGATAAACGGACAGACAAACGAACAGAATTGCGATGGCTAAGACGCGCTGAAAGCAGTAGTTGCTTTCGCGCGTAAAAATCAGTGTGCAGCGCGTGTGCGGTTGCCGCAACTTTCAATGCAAATTTTAAGTTAATATCTCCGCCTTACGTCGGCCAACCTCGGTCAACGCTAAACAAATCATGTTACCTTTTAAGACAAAACTGTCGCGAACTCCAGACAATGCTACATTAAGTTACAAAACGTGACATCTATCTAACGCTGCACTACAGTGAGATCTGGTACAGAAAGAGTTGTTACATACCGTAATAATTATTACATACCGTAATAATCCCACTTATCGGTGAATACTGTTTGGCGATGGTTTTCGTGACGAACTGTACTTGAAGGTCATCGACCAAACACAATAAGCCTGAACGCAATAAAACGCCCACATGTTTATCGTGTTGCCGTGGTGATGCAATAAAACCATGTCATTTATAATAAATAGCCTACAAATGCCGTCGAGCCATGGCGGAGGTCCAAAAAGTTGTGTATAAAAGAATTTTATAACGCATTCGTTCGATAGGCCGTAATACGCATATTGCCCATCCGTGCGTCCGTCCGTCCGTCCGTCTGTCTTCTAACTCGAAAACAAAACAGCGCACGAAAATCAAAATTGGTGTAAACTTTATCAAAAACAAAAGTACGTAACTAGTTGCCAATTTTTGGTTTAAAAAGTAAAAAACGTTTACGTCGCTGGATGTGTAACACGTCAATTCGTAAAGTGCCAAAGGCGGCTCAAGCACTGAGTGCAAGTTAGGCCTAATTATTGTGGAACCTGATACTGTAGACAATGATACCGGACTGTCTTAGCGGGGTCAATGCAGGGATGAGGCATGAGGCACAACTTCACTGTCATAAATAACAAAAAATATTGTTCTTGTCGAAAAAATTGTGGCCTAATAATGCAAAATTTGAGACTAAATCTTTTCATTTTGAAAAAGTTTAAGAACAAAGTCAAACTTTTGAGCACTCTCTTCTATTGAAAATTCGCAGTGTTTATCGGAAAACTAGAACTTATTGCTTCGCCTGATATTTAATTTACGACGCCATTGGATGGTTTTATATTATTTTTGCCACTCAGCGTCAGCATTAGTTTAGGTCTACTTATTTTCATTAGCCTACGCGCCCACCTGCTTGCTTACCATTCATAATTGACGACCTTGAGACTGGACTGCATGGGGATGTTGCGTGCACGGCGGCAGATTGTTTTCTGGTGCTGTTGCTGCTGCAACTCATTGTAATGGGGTAGAAAAGCAGGGAGTATAAAGTTGCAATTTTCTGTCAGACACGTGCGCATTTTCGACAGAAAAGATTGGGGCAGCTCAAAATGTCAATTTTGCCTCTAAATTTCCGTAAAATTGAGTATTTTAGTCCCAAGTTTGATATTTTGAAACGATTTTTTTTAATTTTCCGAAAGACTTAAATTTAGAGGAATGTTCCCTGCCTTTTCCTGGACGCAGCCAGCTAGGCCTGTCATGACGGTGCCAACTGCCAAATAAGTCTGATGAAAACATTAGACTATGCATGCGAACAGTTTGTTTTCGCAGTCGTTGGTTATATTATTCCTATACAGATTATGCATTATGACAACCGCTTTACAGCAATGGCAAGCTAACAACACTACCAGATCCAGGTCTAAAAAACTTTCCGTTTTGGGTAAAAAGTTCAGGTTTCAAATTTCTCGAACTAATTTTTAACTTTGTGTACGATGAACTTTGTTCAGTCACTGTAACCCCGTCTACGACACGACACGAAGCACACATTGCGTGACAGTAAAACTTACATTCTGTTACACTAGGGTTACGAGGGTCTGTTAAACTATACCCTCGTACGAACGACGTCACGCCAGAAGATTCGCAATCAATGGATTAGCGCTGCGAACACGGCTTTAATCAACAGTCTAAGCTAGGCCGATACACACGGTGCTCCATGAAATATGGAGTAAGGCCTAATACCACTAACTCTCATACATTCTTAACTTCAGCAAATATTGACCAATTATCACAGTTGTTTTAGTAGCACAACCGACGGTAAAAAAACTTTAGGTCTAATTGCTAAAAATCTTATCAAATTGTAGATAGAGTTAGATTTAGTGTTTTAGCTCACTAAGTACAAAACTTATTAAATCCTAGAGCTGACTGTGATTCATAAAAGGGCTTATTGTATTGTGATGCATGCCGCGATATTTAGTGGCGATTTAACTGCGAATTTACTGCAATTTGCGAGAATAGGTCGATATCTGTTGCAATGTGTCACTTTGTATGTGCGTGCTGTGCTATTGCGTGATCGAAACCAGACCTGTACCGGACACCGGCAAGAGAATCAATAACTCCCGTTAATAGTTTCGATATGCCGCGACTCGCTCGTTACAGGTCGGAGACCGATTACCGAACGACGCACTCTGCAGTGTGTGCAAAACGCCTTATGCCTACGTCAGTTGTATGTTTGTTCGTCCATCTGTCTGTCTGTCTGTCTGTAACATTGGTGTATCACGATCATATAGGTTAGGCAGGATAAAATACAATCACCTAAACAATTACCATATTCAACGTTTACCATTAAAAAAATAACATCGCTATATTTTTAAAACATCTCATTTTTTCCAAGTATTTTAACATCTTCGATAATAAACTACTAAATGACAACAAAGAAAACAAGTAATGAAGTAAGTGAGTGGTTGAGAAATCTAACAGGTAATTAACGGCGAGATTCGAAATTTGTGGCATTTCTGTTCAACACACAGTATATACAAAGAAAACGGGAAACAAATTTTATAACTGCAGGACAACATTCCAGTAAATTTACTGTAATATAGTTTCTATTGTGCATTTTCGTTTACGTACAAGCTGTTATATCTAGTCCTATAGTACAATTTTATATTAAAATAAAGAGACAGTTAGTGTCTAAGCAGTAATTATTTAGGAATGATGCTGCAATTCGATTGCTGCACTGATAACAGTCCCGGCAACTTGTGTCGTTATCTGCATTCACCGGTATTTCACCTGCGCTTGATGAAAGCCTCCTGTGCCAATAGAGAGACCTGTAAATACAGTAGTACAGTGGTCAATGCGGCGACAATTAAATGGTTCGTTCACTATGTGACAGATTTACACACTCGCCCACATAGCGCTCATTACACGCAGATAACGTCTGCCCCTACAGCTGCTCAATTACGTATGTAAACTTGTACGACTATAAGCTATATAATGACACGTTTAGGTTGTTTGCTGCCGAGAGCTGACAAGGTGTTTTCTACGTGGCGGGTTTGCCTACGAATTTTGATCCGTATAGCGGTTTGATCGGCTCCACAGTTCACAGTCGACAAAAACACGTTCAGCCAATGAAATTGTAAACAGGGAAAATAAAATGCAAAACAATTGTGAAAACTGTGACAATTGTGAAAAAATTGTAAATCGATAGCTTGTGTTAAAGCATGAATGCATCATCTTAATTACCGTAGTTTTTGTAGTACTTCAATGACATCGTAAAACGAAGTAATTATTTTTGTCCTTCTTGGCCTACTGAGTTTATCAGTTCATCCACAATGGTCATGTTTTCTTCAGTAGACCCAGGCTTCAGTGTGCTGCTCTCGTGCCTTAACTGTGGTTGGTGCCTTTTGTTTCCCGAATTACAAATTATTATCGAAAATTCAGTTATTATTTTCCGCAAATTACATGGTTTAAACTAGTAAGTTCTCAATCAGTGTTTTGTCTTTATTGTAAATGTACATTGAAACTGCGTATGCCTAATGGTGCATATAGGCCTATAAACTCGTGCGCACTGTGCAGGTTTCTTTGCGGATTCGTTGAAGGAATTGTGGCATAATAGCGGATCGGATCTTTTGAAGATCTCGCACCTACAAAAAGGATGTAAAATATTAAGTGGAGCGTGACTGATGACAGTGAATGATAGAAATCAATTAATGATGCACTAACTGCAGGTCTCAGTGCTATATTATACAGTAGTATAGCGCCGTATACTTAGACTGACCACACATAATGTACGTAGGTCTACATGGACGAAACTTTGTCCATGGTGATAAGCAATTAATAGACATTGAGATCCATAAACTGCACAGAGACGACGAAGCCGAATGTGATAAATATCATAATAGGGAGTCATGGTTTGGAGAATGCTCTTTGAGGTTTGAAGTTCTGTGTTCACTGCATTTCATTCGTGGTTACTGTATTTCTTTTGTTCACTGTTATCCGTTAGTTTTGTATATTTTCTAGGAAAAAACATAGAAAAAAATTTTTTAATGTGCAAACGTTTCCACTCCATAGGCCACATGCAAAAGCAAAACTGTAATTGAGCTGCTAATTTTTGTCTGAAGAGGTCAAACGTCAGTGTGGTGTTCTATACTGTTAGCCTGTTACCTTGGCTAACAGTATAGAGTTGCGCAACGAACAACACTAGCATGTTTTTTCCAGTTCAATACAAAGTTTAACTAACGGGTTTCATTTTCTTAATACTTTTTAATTGTAATTTAGCTTATTTTGTATTGTTTAACTTTGTAGTGTATTCTTGGTTGTGTCTGCGCTTTTGGCGAATAAAGGTGTTCATTTTAAGCGGCGCGTGATGACAGCGAGTGACTATAGGTAGCGAGCGGCGCCGCGGGACAAGAGATAAGAGATCAGCTGAATGCATGCATCACACCAAGTGACCGACCACCCGCTGTCCGTCAGAGATGCATTGAGCACAATTAATACGCGCTGCATTATTACCGGGCAACCTTTCACTTCACAGCTGAGCACGCTGCTGCGGCAATAAAATGCTGCTGTGTACGTGACCGTGTAGACCACTATGCTGCGACGTCGCTAAACAAACATTCGTGATCTTCGCCCGCGGCGACTAACTGTCATCAACCTGGAGAGAAGAGAGACCATCGTGCCTGCATGCGGACTGCGTGCAAAACCCCGCCGGGTTGGGATGAGCTGTCGACGACCTGCTTACACGCACTGACTAACCACACCGAGAAGAAATCGAGAATGCATTTAATTTTATACCGCAATACTGCACGTACTACATGTACATAGCCCACTGCTGGAGTCGATAAGTTAAGTACACAGTACGAGCTGATATCATTCCAGACAGTGGAGTATCGTATTGACTACACTGTCGTCTGCTTTATATACAACTTTATTCAGCATAATACAATAGTAGCAGTTATAAAAAAAACAAACGTTAACTAAACTTAATTAATAATAATAACTATGAAGCTGTCAGTACTCAGTAAGCATAACCATATTAAGCTCAAGCAACGTTCGATAATTTCAACATTAATTTAACGCTTCGTGTCGGTACAATTTCGCTGAGTAATTTGAAATTATAACACATTCGACATTCGTTTACAATATCACTGTTTGACATACAAAATAATTTTATTAAAAATCGCATCACCACAAAGTCTAAACTTCGATAGTCAGTTTTAGTTAATGAGAAAACCTCCAGACCATACGCACGACTGCAACCGAAAGTGAAAACATTATCAGTGCAAGCTGAGTGTAAATTAAATTTTATAGTTAGACTGCGAAAGCGCCGCCGTAGATTTTCTAAGCCGTAGAAATTTTAAGCCCCATTTCTGTTAAGACGCCAGCTGTAGAACGTCTACGTAGCATATCCACAATCAAAAGTCAGCGCTGACCGGACACTTCGGATCTAAGACACTTCGCAGATAGGTCCGAAGTGTTTTAAGACACTTTGGATTTAACTTTTTGGGTCCGAAGTAATCCTGACAGTTTGGACCTAAAACACTTCGGACCTAAGTGTCTCAGACATTTATAGTGGTCTAATGGTTTTTTGGACTAAAATTAAAGTTAACTACTTAGTTACGTGCATAGGCTTACGTCTCGTTGTGTGAGAAAATGATGGCTTGTTTGCGGAGTCAATCTCATTTTATAGACCTATAGCAGCATAAATCTGATTCAACTAAACGTACGATATAAGATATGAAAACGTAGGCCTACATAGACAGTAACAAAAAATATATACTGAAAATAGGTCCGAAGTGTCTCTTATGCATAGAGTCGCAACAAACGGCAATGCTTTTCATTCAACATTGTCATTACTGACCGAATGAGAGTAGCATATATAAAGCACATATTATACCGATTTTTGTAACAGTGACTGACCGCTTATCCACTTGTCCAACTGTTCAGCTAGTTAGGCCTACACTAAATGTTCAAAATAACATTTCTGCCGCTCAGCAATGTCGAGATATGGTTGCAAAAAAAAATTCAATTTTTCAGACGCAATTTCTCTCTAATTGACGGCTTTTTGCATTAAATTTTTTTTATTTTATGGCGAAAATTCTGTAAAAAGTTACTTTCCGACAGCTTAAAGTTTTGCGGGATATTGTCCCTTTTCCTTTCTACACCCGTCGGCGTTCAATTATCAGGCCTAATTAGCGACCCCACCCAAGCGACCTTTCACACCTGCGTCACCGCTTTCATGTTTGACTTAACATATACAGCCGTTATTCTCCAAAACGTGTTGATAGTAACAAAAAATATATACTGAAAATAGGTCCGAAGTGTCTCTTATACTTTTAGGTCCGAAGTATCCGGACACTTCGGACCTAGGTCCGAAGTATCTTAGGTCCGAACTGTCTTAGGTCCGAAGTATCCGGTTACCAAGTCAGCACACAAAGCCAGCCCTGCAATTTTGTCTATTATTTTCCAGTCGTGCATTTTCAGGCGATTTGTAAGCCTAGATGTAACTTTTTCGGAGCAGTGCAGTTGTGAAAAATTGAGAATAGTCTACGTGTGCGAGTGTGTCATGCTTGAACGCCCCAGCAGTTAGCGATCAAACGTCATCTTTCCAGACCCAATGATATTAGCTACATCTATGATCCACGCCAAGGCCGCTAATTTCCCGAGCCATCTATTCCCAGCACATCTATAGCGACGACTTTCATCCACCCACTACAAAGCAATCGACCCTTCAAAGTGCCCCCACTAATAAGCGGCAGGTATACAAGCTCTGTGAGGCTCTGGGGTCTCCGTGCGCCCCTCGGTGTATATTAATTAATGTGTTGCTGTTTACGTGAAGTCTTGAAGAATCGAACGCTGGCTGGGCGTGTACTGGGCGCGTCCGGTCCCACGATGTGCCATTTCGTCCCCAGCCGACAGCCAATCTGGTAGTTAGTCGGCGCTTAATTGTCGTGCATTGGTTGTTAATGGGCGACGACGTGTATGTGTGTTCTGCTCTATATTTGTAGTGTAATTGCACCGCGCGGTTATCATTCACACAGACCAAGACTTTAATCACTGGAGATAAGAACCGTGTTGAAACTGAATGAAGTCCTTAGTGACTGACTTCTGAAGGTGCAAACATGTCCGAAGAGATCTGTATATTCTTTTTTATTTCATGCAGAAAAGAATCAATATCAGCACATCTGAAAAACTGGCATCCATTTTCTTGTCACAGAGATAGTCATTGATAGTTTTAACGACATGTGATGGTGAGCGACATGTTTTGATACTGTCTTGCTTTCAGTTACAAAGCTTATATACATTGCGATTGAATGACTGAAAATTTATATCAAAACGCTATATAATTATACATAATAATTAATCCGTCAATAAATAAAGCAATTCCCTTTATTTTGCCAAAAAACTACATTCGTGGCGTGATAGTAAGACGGACTCCAAATAATACTTCAAAAACCAGAATTTTACTATGAATATAATTCAAGATTTACCAGATAAGCACGTTAATAATATACAAACTTAATTCTGCACTTTGGTAAAGTTGCTTATCTGAAGTAAAATGTTCAAGTGACAAAATTCGCACCCTTTTATTACAAAATGCTGTATATACATGATACATCATAAAAAAACTATATACACTTTACATAGATGATACTTCACTGAGCATACTGTTTGAAGATATGACAAAAAATGGTAGCAAATAAAATACTGATAAGTATTTCGACAGCAGTTTAGTAGTTACCGAGTCAAATATTAATGTTTGCCGTCGACTGCCATCGAGTGTGCACATATCATACAGTGCGTATTTTGTCACATCTAATCATTATATTCTTTGACAAACAGTGCTAATCAGTGAGCTAAAGCATTAATACGTTGAAACATTTAATGCTGCACAAATACACAAAAAGTCTTAACCTTGAGATAAAAAAAATCTTGTTTTCAAAACTGCGCTAATGTAGACGAGTATTGAACAATCAGTTCATAAAAAGTGCGGGATATGAAGTGAGGAAGTTGCAATAACATTTCGACAAACAACTGCAAATTTCCGACAAACGAGATTATGGGTTCTCAAAATTTAAATTTTGCCCTCATTCCCATAATTTTGCCCAAAATTGTTCTTTTAGCCACAAATTTTGCACTTTTGGATAAAAATTGTCCGACAAAAAGAAGATTTGCCGACAGCTCAAAACTTAGGACCCAGGCACTGCCCTCGTCTGTCATGACGCCGCTGGTTAATAGGGAAAGATGGAAAGCAGCTGAGATGGCGGCGTGGGTTGAAGCGCGGGGTATGCTCGCGTGAGCTGTGACAAGTACGACTGATGGTGAGGCTGATACTCGCTAGGGGACGCTGCGTCTGTTGAGAACGGGTAACTGACGGATGGCGGTGGTAGGCCTACAGTGATAGGACTATATCCTGGCGTTGTGAGTCCAGTGCTGTGATGAAAGACGGAGGTTGCTGAGACTGCAGTGCTGCTGCTGGCAGCGGCAGCACCTGCTAACATCGCAGTTCTCGCCGCGAGCTTCAACTTCTCCATCTCGGCCTCGTGAATTCTCTTCGCCTTGGCGCGACGATTTTGAAACCAGATCTTCACCTGTCCACAGTTAACACTCAATCAATCAATTAATCAATCGACAAAATTTCTATAACGCTCCCTACACAGTCCTGAACGGTAGCGCTTAGTCGCGTATCAATAAAAACACTAGACCTAAACAATACAGCAAATGCATCTAGAAACACGCAACGTCAACGCATTGCATCGCTCGAACGAACATTTATTATTTTAATTTTTCACAGAACAAGTTTTAACTTTTAACGTTTGGTTTTTTTCTTATTTTCCCACTTTATTTAGTTTCAATATGACGTTGCTTAAAATATTTCCAAACATAAATTGAAGCGTTACTGATAAAATAATGACAGATACTCCAGTTAAATTTACTAACTGATGTACGAGGGTGATAAATACGAACAGAAACTATATCTGAAAACAATAAACTTAGTCAATACCTCAAGTAAAAAAAGGTAACGTTTTTACTTTAAAAATTTTACAAGCCTATACAAGCCGGTATGTGTTTGACGATGATTTGCACCTTTTATCATTGTTGTCGATGTCAGCGTTTTATAAACAAGTTAGCCTACTGGATGTATACAAAAATTAGTATATAAATAAAAAAAACAGCGACTGAAATGATCATTCGTATAACGTGCATATGGTATAAGTAAATGGGGCACTTAAATCGAGTACCGGCCTGTCCGGTAATCTGCAATTTAAGTTTAATTCACGACAAGTTAACGGTAGACAATAAACAGCACAAAGAAAAAAAACAGCAGAAAAAAATACCTGCGTCTCGGTGAGTCCGAGTGATCGTGCAAACTCGGCTCGCTCGGCAATCGACAGGTATTGTTTGTCGGCGAACTTCCTTTCGAGTCCCAGTAACTGCTGCGTGCTGAACGGTGTGCGCGGCTGCCGCGCCTGCTTCTGTCTACGCAGCATCTCTGCAGCTGACGTCATACCCGCGTCATCACTGACGTACTTATGGCGGTGTCCCGGTGATGCTCTGCTGTTGACGCTGCTACTGCTGCGCCACTCCGCCGCTGTATATTGCACAGACAGCACATCGAACATTAGATTGTATGAATGTATACAAAACAGCGGCTTATACACTTCTTAACGGCAACTTGCAGTGACTATAGGACCTATAGTATAGGTAAGGGTGCCATACCCCCAAGGGGCGTAAGCGAAATGCTCATCTCCCTTTCTATAGCCGTTAAGCCCGTAGCTGGATAGATCACTGAGTTCGTAACACGTGGCCATGAAGTGCGACTCCAGATCTACGGCTTTCCTAGCCGCAGAACGTCACCGCTCTTTTGTCGGTACGAAATTATACTGCTTGGTAAACAGAGACACACGTGTGGGACTAACTTGCCCAGGGTTGTTACCTGGTAGTGCACGGGCCGGGAATTGAGCCAGCAATCTCGCGATTACCGTAGTCCGACACGCTATGCCACTTTCAAGCCACACTTGCAGTGAATAACACACCGAAAAACAGCAAAAATCCTACAAATGTGATATTAGTCTACCTATCATTCATGTGATTCGGGCAATATCATCTTTTTATGCTTTGAACTGAGCACACAGTAGGTTAGTAACTTGCTCCAGTCCAATGAGTTCGACGACACGTACGGAACCTTCGTAAAATTCCGTATTCACAATTTGAGCAGGCAATTAGTTAAATACAAAAATCAATCTGGTGCAGTTACTTCCAAGTCAAATAACACAATAGCACTGAATTAACTTAGGCCGTTATTACACGTAAAATAAGTTTATTTTATACGCCCGGTTTCAATTTAAATCAGACCTATATTTTACAATATGCGTTACAGTGCTGTCTAGAATCTAGATCTTGTCGAGGCAGGGTATATAAGCACAGTGGTATTTGCACCTTCAAAGCAAATGACGTAATGCCGTACTAATTGAGCATTGGCACACAGGTACACAATATTTGCTAGCCATTATTTAGCTGTATAGGCCCTGCACTGCCTATGTGCTATAAAGCCCACCTGTTTGTGTACTGTTGTTTAGTCGCTATAGAACGTTACGTAACGTAATAAGCCATCAATAAAGCGTGATTGGAGGTAAACTGAGCAGTGTTAACAACAGCAACAAACATTATGACTTGTCGTTTTAAGTACTGCAAAGTGTAAACATTTGCTGTGTATAGGCCCACAGTCGTTCATACAAGTCACTGCATGCAGGCCTAGAGTTTCACCGCCATGACCTGAAGCTTAAGCCGTCTTACAACAACCAATAAACCTATAACGTCGCTCAATCACTGTAACTCCACTAAGAAATAATATCTTTCAACAAAATTTAGTGGTAATTTCAGCAATTTATTCAGAATTAGGTGTGGTAAACCTTATTTAGATTTGTTCAGATTTGACATTTTTAATCTACGATGTCTAGGGGGTTACTTTTTTCCAGTGTTTGAATTGCCGCGGAGGTTGGGAGAGGGTTCAACCCCCAACTGCTTTCTCAACCCCCCTAACACCCTGTCAAATTATGCACTAGGGGAGTCAGCTATGTACTATATACATAGGATTTACATCACAACTTTGGTTGGGCTCTGACCGTCGAAAAGTTCAACCCCCAG
>Ga0209671_1006541_pt1 | contig 11972 bp, 5 predicted proteins | sample WorMetHERISLAND2_2_FD_187401 | JGI IMG/M metagenome (GOLD analysis project Ga0209671, IMG submission 187401) | Marine gutless worms symbiont microbial communities from Max Planck institute for Marine Microbiology, Germany - Olavius geniculatus... | ecosystem: Host-associated > Annelida >...
GTCGGACCTTAAGCCTTTCGTCGAGTGATCTAGTATTTCTGACAGTATCTATTGCGACTGTGCATTAAAACTAAAAAATGTGGTTGCGACAAAACGCTGGTAGTAATTAGTTGTGCAAATTTATATCATATGGTATTTTTTCCGATTTGACCCAGTGACCAAGCGACCTTGGTCAACTCTAGCGACAGTACTGTTGTGCTACACAGAGGCAGACAGACAGCCGCAGACACGCTGCCTGAATTTAAGGATCGCTATAGCTTGCAGCTCGCGAGCCAATAAGCGTGACTGTCGTAGCATAGACCGCGTTTGCACGTAATTAGCGTACGTCGCGCGGTACAAAAAAATCTGAGCGATGTTTTAACTTACCTATACAGTGTCCACAAAGGTACAGTACGTGCGTTTTTAAATCTGCTGCATGCAGCGGAGACTAAAAGTCGTTGCACGGACGCTTTGGCAGTCAGCAGTGAGCCTGCCGCATCTTCTCCATGGCGCGAATGACCCGTTCGCGACGACAGCAGCAGCAGCAGCAGCGTCAAGTGGCGGCGTCAGCAGCAGGCCTGAACACGGCATATAGCGCCGCTCGTTATCCCACTGAACAGACTGGCAGCTCTGCCGGTCGGGAGCGTTTGATGTGAACACACAAACGTAGAAGTAAGCTAGGGCGATACTGGCACACACTCACAGGTGACGTGTCATGTTCAATAACTAATGACTAGCGTTGAAACAGACACAATCAACGCGTCCACGACACGAGCCATTAGCACAACGCTCGATGTACTGCCCGTGTCCCATTATAAGCTCGCCCCCCAGAAAAGTCTCCCCCGACCGACAATTTACCGACAAAAATTCGCCCCGCCCGGCGGCCGCCCGGGCTGGACGGATTTTTACCGGTAAATTGTCGGCCGGGGGAGACTTTTCTGGAAAGGATACTATAATGGAGACTTTTTACGAGGCCGGCGATATTTCAATAAGGGGGATACATATCAAAGACGTGATTATCTTTCCCGTGTTCATTTTTCATGGGGGAGACATTTTAATGCCACATCCGCATAGCTGCCCGTTGCTGCTCTTTTGTCTTTACTATCAGTTAGCAGACGCAGCGCTGAATATTTCATAGGCTCTTCAGAAGCGGCTTGTGGCACGGCGGTTGGTTTATGTGAGGCCGTACGTGCGTGGGAGCGGCGGATCCGTTGACAAACTGCCGTTCATTTCCCGGCCGCTCGATCGTCGACGCTACAGCATCAGCCAAGCCGTAAACACTGCATCGTTAGCAAGCCACAAAATGCTGCAATGCTGCAAGCAACTGGCTAACAATAAGCTAAGCGCGTCTGGTCAACCAGCACGATTGGCATCATTGTCAAGTATGCAATAGCTGAAATGACCTTGAAGGCTACTCTGAGGTCATTCTTAATCTTGATGGTGCTGTTTGATTAATTACATGTTGTTATAAAAGTTAAAGGCAGATTTGTATGGCGCCACAGAACCTAAGAAACAAGAGACGCCATAGTTACACAAACTGTGTATTTATAGGCCTATAGTGTTTATTTGTATCGTAGCTGCGAGAAATTATCACTTCAATATGGAATCGAGATCATATATGACCAATACAACGAGAAATGCGTGACTTCTAAAGTCATGCAGAAACGACACTAAATGCGATCCAAGGTCGCAAAGTAACAATAATAACAAGCCGGTATTAGACTTCCTAGACGCTGCCAAATATCCGGATACGTCGAAATTTTCGCCGCCGCCGAAAATCTGCCAAAAATGCGGCTAGCCGTAATCGCCGCCGAATTTCTAAAATTCGTTAGTCTCGGCAAACAAAAATTCGGCTAACTTTCAGTCATGCGTCAGTTTGGTCTGCCTTTATACCCGAATAACCCAATTCATACCGGCGACGCCGACGAGACAACTGCCATCACATTATGGACCACTCTTCTGAAGTCTGAACTAAACAATCATTCACGGACTAGCTAATGTAAAGCGATAGCAGCATGCACATATATATGGAGTTTTTTATGTGCACTAAAAAATTAGTATTGCAGCTGTATTTTAGCCAAAAAAGCTGTAACTTAGCGGAAAACTTTTGTTTGGAAGAAAATTTGGCTAATCCGAATATCAGCCGTATTTTTGGTTCAACCGCATTGATTTTTCTAAAAATTTGGCTAGGAAGTCTAGCCGGTAGGCGACATGACCCGCGATTGCTAAATACAATAGCCTGACTCTGACTCTGGCGTGACTCTGGCCAGATACCAATGAGCCTTTCCGCAGCACGCTGCCTGACAATAAGGGCCGCTTATAGCAGTCATTAGCCAATAACAAGGACAATACATGTCATAACATGGCAAATGATCACAACGGGCACGAAAATTAACAGACAAAAATTAAACCATATTAGCTTTCTTTAGTACTAATTACGCGCATCAGAGATTACTTTATAGCAATGACAATGCACTACATATGTGTAATTTGCACACTTAATAATGATATCATGGTGAAAAACTCACTTGTCGTCTCACGAATCTTTCCATCACATTATACAGTACTTTATCATACTCACCCGTCTGCCTAATACCAGCAAAAAGAACCATACAACAGTTGAATATTAACAACACATTAATATTATAATACTGGTAATAATTATTAACAACAATAATGTTTTTGATTCTTGTTTAACCCATCTACTGTTCCACACTTGCAAGAAGTTATGTTAGGCCCCAAAATTTTACTTTTGGTAATAAAAATTCATGGATCACAGTTTTTACATGACAGCACTCAAATGGCTATATTAACAGTAACAATAATTAACAAAAACGAAAGTAATTTGATAAGAGGCAGAATAGCCATTCAGCAGAGCAATGCTGCCACCTAGTAAATCATCATGTCATCTTTTTTCGTAAGTCGGAAGCAATTGCATGTTTTAGCTGGGGGTTTGACACCCAAATTATGCTAATTATTCCCTGACCCCAGTGGAAGAGGAAATTTGGGTGTCGAATTTTCTCTTCCCCTGGGGATCAGGGACCCTATCTAACGAAATGTGTCACTGGACCTGACAGATAACAGTCATCTAAATCTGTCAAACGGTATAGGAAGTGAGCATAAATGTGACAGACAGACAGACAAATAGGCCACAAAAAAATGTGTAACAACAGGCAAAATTGCTTGCACCACAACAGCGATTCTGCCAAATAATAATAGTAGCTAAAAATATGTCAGCCCACTGCTGACATGTGCATCCATCTGCCTAGAGAACCAAACTGTGACCTCTCCCCTTTCGTACTAAAAACTGGTACATTGGTTATTAGCTAACCTTGGAAACAGTCACAGCAATTTTGGTCAACAGACGCCTTTTTGTTTTTGAGCTAGAAACCCATACAAAACAGTCAGACAAAAGAGGAACCAAGAAAATCTGCAGTGCGGGTCAATAATAATATCGCAGAATAAAGAAATAGCACGATCAGCAATCAGCTGAAAGACAATACAACTGACTATGAATGAAGCTCTTCATGGAGTTCATACCGATACCAAATAACAACGACCACCCACAGAGCTCACAAATCATTACAATGACGCACTATGTTCACTGTATGATGTCAGAACGGCTTTCTCCTCTGTCAGATAAAAAGGAATTCTATCGAATCTTTTGGGATCCAAGTCAATGACTGACACGCAGCATACAAAGTGCTGTCCGAATGAGTCGATAATGACAAAATGTCGGTCCGGCAAACGTAAAAAAGTCAAGTCTGCAGGTGACGTGATGCCTGCACAGTGACCATCATACTCATCTGCAGCAGTAAATCAAACATGCAGCAACGAGAATTAAATTACTAATCTAGTGCACCAATTACAACTTCTAACAACTCACTTTCCAGAAACTAAAAGTCAGATTAGAAAACAACACATATCCAATAACATCCAATGCAAAGTTTTTTTGCTACCCAGCCAAAACTAGTACAGCTACAAATAAAACATAATCTTGAGAATGCATGTGACATTTCTTTTGAAGCTATCTGTTTATCATAATATAGACTTTTGTTTATGTACAACATAGTCTACATATTTAAAGGTTAAAGGTCCGAATATAGCTCTTAATGAGCGAACCCATCTCAGAGCTACGGAACGTCACTTTTCATATGGGATCACACAGTGTTACCTGCCACCCGACAGAGGTGAACGCGCCTTGCCTTAACCCCAGCCAGATAGGCCAGTACTCGATTTACCTACCCCGGAGAGATGGAAGGCTGAGTTGACCTAGGCGGTTGGTTACATCCCGAGATGGTTTATCTGCCCACAGGCAGTCACCCATCGCAGTATTAACTGGGCCCGGCGTACAGTAACTTCGCTAATCGGATCAGACGTGTTACCACTACACCACGCCTACCGCCATTTAGTCTTTAGTATAAAACAAATGATGTAAGAGTATAATAAAAAGAACTGTCAGCATAATTAAAATTAATTTATTATCTGTACACTTTGACAGTCAAGAATCAGAACTGCATGTTCTAGTGTACCTTTAATCAAGTGGTACTGATTATAACTTATTATTATAATTGCAAACAAAAAGCCCAGCTATCGTTACTATAGCTGACCGTACTGGTTGTCAGTGACCAAGGTCAATGATTTTCACGTCATTTGAAACCAATATGTCACTTCCTATTAGTGATCAATAGCAACCTAGGCCTATCTCTCACCGTTTCCGAGATACGGTCAGTTTTCTATTGAAAAATGCACATTTTTGATTTCCCCCATCCAATCCATTCAACCCCAAATTTGAAAATGTTCCCCTTGCACCAGATCACTGAAATTTTGCACGCCTAGGTTTGAGACACATGGCTAATTATTTGTGTAAAAAATTTAGTCTAAGACCTACCCGTTAGCCAGGGAACATCCGTTATGGACGACGACAGACAGACATACAGACTGACAGACAACAACCATACCATAAGCTTGACCAGTACATAAGTACAGTCGGCTAAAACTACACTGCATAATTAATCTTTCAGCAAAATTTTCATTCATTACATTTCTGCATAATTTTTCTGTACATTTAATTGCACCACTTATTAAACTGAACTCTGCTTAGAACTGTAATGCTGCTGTGATGATCTAAGGACAAATTGACAAGAAATTTGAGCTAATGCTTACGAGACGCGCGAAAGCCTATAGCAGTTCCGGTTCACACAAAGTTAATATACAAATATCAAATTCTCTATCTGGATAGCATAACGATAACAGCGTGGCGCCACCTTGTGAATGATATAGACTTGTGTTGCAGCCCAAAATCGCCAAAAAATCCATAAAACCCCCTATTTTGGCGTTCAAGGTCATTCAAGGTCATTGAATTTGGCGCCAATCGAGAGTCAGTGTACGACTTCCTATTAGTGATTAATAGTAACCTAGGCCCTCTCTCGCACCGTTACTGAGATACAGCGACTTATTGGCCAAAAATCGCAAATTTTGCCCACCCCCTCTCATTTAGCGCCCTCGTTCGGGGTGACCCCCTTCGAATTTATGGAAAAGCTTTACCGTTCCTGAAACTAGAGTCTTCCAGGCACCCAACGGTGATCTGGTGATATAGATTTGGTGATCCTAGCTTGCACCGTTTTTGACTGATCCACCCGTGTGACAAACAGATGGACAGATGGACGGACGGACGGATGGACAGACAGAATTGCGATGGCTAAGATGCGCTAAAAGCAGTAGCTGCTTCTCCGCATAAAAATTCAAGTTTTAATCAATCACCCTTAGTCGATACCTAACCATATTAAATCAAGGGGTGTTATGCAAATAATGCCTTAACTGCAGTTTGATCACATAACAATATTAGCACAGTTTTATTATGATGCACATCTTTTTTGCTTGTAGACATCATCAAACGAAACTCACTGTTCAATAAATTGCTTCAATATGAATAATAAAATTAACAAAAAGAAAACTTCTGCAGTCCACTTACTTCAGAACTTCTCATTTTATGAGAAAAATTTATTAGCAATAAAATGGAAAAAATACAGTCATTCAAATCCAAAATTCACAGAATGCAATTATAGTTTGACTTTTGGTAGTTGTGTGTTAACATCTAGTAATAATGCTGGATTACGGAGCCTATCATGTTATAAGATACTTAATTCTGGCAATTTTTAAGCACAGCGAGGTAGTCATAAGAAAAAGCATGCTACTGCAAAGAATTAAAGGCAAACGTATGAAAATTTTTAACAACAGTTAACACAGTCATTAATACATTAATTCAACAGACTAAACTGAAGATAAATATCAACAATAACCTGTTTGTATCACAGAAGACATGCTTCCATCAGCATGACTTAACGAATGGCAGCAATGACTGCAGCACACAAAAACAGACACTAATCCGTGGGCCGATCTCCACGAAATTTTGGCACACGTTCGGAAGCATGTTCAATTTACAAATGCCAGTCCAAAAATTTGGGGTCTCCCCCTCAAAAAATTTTGGGAGCAAAAACGTGCTAAATTTGGCGCGATTTCGGACACCTTTCCACTTTGAGTGTGAATATCTCCAGAACGAATAGAGATATCCAAAATCGGAAAACTATTTGACCGACAGCATTCCCTCCCACGTTGGGCGAAAAAATTAGGTGAACTTTGGTCCACTAACCACGGAGATTTAGAGGTGCAATTGTACCCACAACAAAATCGACTTTTTCGGAATACCATATCTCGGCCCACTGTCAAACATCAAATTGCAGTTGCGTTCAGGCCACGTGACTTTGTTGGGAACAAAATTTCAGCTTCTTAACACTCCCCCAATCAAACATACAGCGCCGGGTAGCTTCACGTTGGGCTCTGCCTCATAGTTCTAGTTATTGGTTTATGTCACAACATTAAGCAACATAGCTGTGCTGGAAATTTAATTTACACGTCACTAGCAGTAAGCCTCCAGTACATTGACGCTTTGGTTCGGCAACAAAAAGCACATCCATTCCGACAAAAGTCTTCGCCGGAATTTCTAACTTTTTGGAACCTGGCTCTGGCCTAACTAATAATCTCTACAAAAATGGACTAATTAAGCATAAACTAGACAATAACACAGCACTAGTGCACCCACCACATAACCAATGATGAAGTCCGGTCCTGCTCGAATTGCCAGCCGCTCTCCAGCATAGTTACAAGCAGATGGCTCCATTTCTTCGGTCACATCGCCCGCAGCTCTCCTGACGAAGATCACCAGCGTGCCATTGCTGCCGCGATACTCAAGCCTCCTCCGGATTGGAGAAGGCCCGCAGGGAGACCCAGTTACACCTGGTTACGTTCGGTGGAGGCAGACCTGAGACCTCTGAACATTGGTCTTTCTTCTGTGTGGAGAAAAGCTTTTGGGCGGGCGGACTGGCGCCACATCGTGGACACGGCTACGCTCTAGAAGAGTACGCCATAAGAAGAAGAAGAAGTGCATAGAAAGTACCTCAGCAATATGTAATCCACTATTATGCAAAGAAAGTTTAGAAAAATCAAAATTGCTGAGAATGTTTCCAAAAGCGAGCACATGAGTCCAAATTTTTACTCCAACAGGTCAAAAATCAAGATTAGGGCTAATCCTGCTGGCTCTAAGCAAATGGCCACATAAAATATCAGCAATGGGTCCACAGTTCATAGTTACTTACTACTCAGTAATAATTATTATTACATAAAGGTACATACGACATGGAGACGGGAGAAATGGATACGAAGACCGAGCAGTCCTTTGCCGATCTAGATACCAGGAATTCTTTCACCTACAACATATGTACACATCCATTGACGACAAGCAAACTGCTCTGTGACAAATGGCCTGACGAGCATCTGAACTACAGCTGGCAATAATTTCAAGATTTTCAATAGTTAACTTATTGAAAATTAATGATTACTTAACTAGTTCTAACGGCGGTTAAACTGGTTATTGTGCAGGAAAAATGCATGTTTTTATCAGCTTTATAAGTTAATCAGCTGACAGCTGTCACAAATGCAATGAGATAATTATATGTCTATATTATTATCATTAGTAGAACCCAATTATTTTTTTTATCCAAGAGATAATCACTTTCTCCGGGAAAGATGATTGGATAAAACGAAGACTTAAGTTCTACTAATGATATTAATATAAACATTATTATCTCATTTCATTATTATCTCATTTGTTATCTGAGAAACTTGATGCATGCCATTTTATCTACTTTATAATGTGTTCTTAGCAGCATGGATTAAAACTTTTTTAGTCGTTGAAAATGTCTGTCTATCCAAAATAAACATCCTGGTATGTGTTAACAGTTTGGCAACAACTTGCAAACAAACATGCCAAAGCTGCAATACAGCAAATAAATAAGTTTTAGAACTTAATATCTACCCTCAACAGAGATTCCTTTGTTGATTCACTGCATCCGGTTAGACCATCACTATTTGTCAGCCAGTCTGAAGTAAATGGTCCATCAATTCCTGATGACTCACTAAAATTACAACAAAATTACATGTCACAATATGTGTGAAAACCGTGCAGGTTTTAATAATACAGTATCAAATGGAATGAAAATGTTTCTTTAAACAGAACAAATGACCGACTGACCACAAGCGCACAATGTGAGCATACAGAGAATATCAACAAGTGTGATATTTGTAATAATAAGCTATGCTCGTAGCACAGTTACGTTTAAAAAACACACAAGAAACATCCTGATAGTAAGGTAAAACAAACCGCAAGCATGGGTCATCATTGAAACGCTTGTTGAGATGACCGTGCAGAGACACGATGTGCTCGACGTCAAGATCATTCGATTGCTGAGCCCTGCGGACCCAAGCCAACACGCTGTGTTCAGGCAACCGATGACAATCTGATGTCAACATCATACAAGCATTATGAAAATCATGTCAACATCGTATGTCCAAAAGTGATACTAGACTCTGTGGCAATGCACAAAAATGGAATATATAGACCGAGCAATTTGACAGTTTTGGAAACAATTAGCCTCAATCATTCCAGTGATGGGAGTTGATGTTAAACACTTGAACTTTGGCGTGTTTACGGCAAAATCAAATTTTAGAAATGTCATAGAATGTTAACTCAGAAAGCACAAGATAGTTTGAATGGCACTGCTTACTGACTTGAGATGCAATGCATGCAGTGGCTAATAAATCAATGCTCAAAATATCAGTAGCATGTAAGAATGTAGCAAAAATCACGATAAAATCTTTATCATTATCAACCGTGTATAGCAGCTATGTGTAAACAACAACGTGCCAGTGGCAAACCAAGTATATAATGGTGGCTCAGCTGCACACTCCAGATTCTCCACATTCTCCATTTCTGGCAGCCTACCTACACAGTATCAAACACTGGCACCCAGCGTCTTCACTGTCTTCACTGCAACAGTGCTGAAAAAATGGCAGAACACCTGGTGCTTCAATGTCCAGTACACAACCAAGGTTGGTGCGACACGTGTGGCCTGTGTGACCTGTGGAGTTTTCTGGTAAGGATCGGGATGGTGACTTACCCTCAGGCCAGAAAGACCAACAGCAGAAGAGAGTCAGAGAAAGAGACAGAAAAAGATAGACCAAAAGACTACTAGGAGCACCTGAAGTGCAGAGATGACTGGCAGACAAAGCACTACTAAGACACGTTTGATGTGGCAGACTTGATGCATGCCTGGAGCTCTCATCAACATCATGTTGCAAGCATTGTATCACTATGTCAATCAAACGATCAAGCAAACACCTGCTGAATACAGCAAACACTGCCAAAATTGCATCTTCTCTGCATATACAGACTAGGTAACCAAGGGGCTTAGGTGGGGTGCTCATCTCCCAGACGTTGGCCATTGAGCCCGTTGATGAATAGACTGATGAGTCCGTGATGCATGGCCAGTGCGACGCCAGACCTACGGTTATTTTCCTGGCCAGTGAGTGTCACCGCCCTTTGAGTACCAGTATAACAAATTATACTGAGCACTCGGTGAACAGAGGCACATGTGTGTAAACAACTCGCCCAAGGTCGTTACTTGACAGTGGACCAGCTGGCAGTCAAGCCAGGGACCTTGCAGTCACTAGTTCAACATGCTACATTAGATAAGTGGTGCACAACAAAATGAAACATACATGCTTAATGTGCATATTTGCTAAATCACAGTTTTCAAAATAATTTTAAACTATCAACTCAAAATATCACTGCAGTGACGCGTGTTCATGTAAAATGCATTTTTACTGCCCACTGTACTCTGAAAGCAGTTGCATACCAAGTAATGTCAATACGAGACATTATCATCCTGCATGTGTGCAATGTACTTACTTACTTAGACTTAGTTCCTCCAGTTCCGTGCGGAATATTGGTCGACAATTCGTCTCTAGTTGGCACAATCGCTGGCAGCAGTCATCTTGTCGCTCCAGTCTATACCCATCACCTCCAGATCTTCTTTTAATGTGTCTTGCCATGTCCTCTTGGGTCTTCCAATGTTCCTCTTGTCATCTTCAGGTCTCCATTCTATGGCCAGGCTATGGCCTCGTTGGTGGAAGTCGCAGGATGTGTCCAATAAAATGTCTTCTACTCGTTGCTACTACGTCGTGCAATGCCATTTGACCATTTGCGATGCGATCACGACACAAAATCCCCAGTATCCTCCTAAGGCAACAACGGTGAAACACATCAATCATCTTCGTAGCTTTTGCTGTTGTCTTCCGTGTTTCACAGGCATAAGTTGCTGTTGGAACTATGATGGAAAAATATAGCCGTAATCTGATCTCCTTGCTGATTGCTCCACACTTCCAGATTGGCTGTAGACGTTGGAAAACAAATGAAGCTTTACCTATCCTTGTCCGAATGTCCACCTCTATATTTCCATCTTCAGCAACGTATAGGATGTAAAAATAAAATATCCCACTTTATTTTGTGTCACCCTGTACAGTGTTCAGACAAACTGCATGTCCTTTCAATCAAAACATAACGAAAATTAATCTGGATATGCCAGAACTGAGGATATATTTGTACACATGTAAAGTGTGTCTCAGATGTTAAAAGTTAAAGGTGTGTATAGATACTAAAAAAACCATCTTACAGCTACTGGGTTGTTTTGCGACATAACAATAATTTATAAAAGAAAATAATGTGCAAAAGCAACACTACTTAGGCATGACAAAACAATAAGACATGTCTGACATACAAAAATAAGGTCTGAAAGAAGACTTCACATACAGCAAAGAATCCTGGTGAGCAGAATGAGAGAATGCTGACGACAAATGAGATGCAATATCACTTCTCACCTCATTGCTCCATATCACTGTACCATTCTAAACACAACAACAAGTAATTTGAGCAAAGCTCACGAGACGCGCGAAAGCCTATAGCAGTTCCGGTTCATTAGTCACCCATCGCAGTACTAACCGGGCCCGGCATAGAGTAACTTCGTTTCAGTCAAAACGCGTTACCAAATATGCCATGCCACCAACGCCAGTACCGTGGCGCCACCTTGTGAATGATATAGACTTGCGGAGCCCGAAATTTTTGAAGTCTGATGCCCGCCTGCGCCGGGCTTCATGAACCTAGAGGATCGGGACTTCGACTGCTGAAATCTACGTTTAATGCTAAAAATTTCATACGCAGGTTGTCTTGGTTTATCTCCAGCCATTTTGGCGCAATTTACTCTTGAAATGCGTGTCGCAGCGCCAAATTGTGCAAAAAATTCACTAAAAACCCCTTTTGCGAAGGTTCAAGGTCATTCAAGGTCATCAATGTTGATAAATTTAAAAAGCCTGTCACCAGTACTTGTTATGATAAGCAGCATGTCTGTGCCTATCTACAACCGTGTTCACGCTACACGAGATAATTGCGGTAAAATAGCCACTTTTTAGGGGGGGGGTAGCTGTCTTTGACGCTCGCCTGCGCCGGCCTCCTTGAACCTAGGGGGTCGGGACTTGAACTGCTAAAATCTACATTGAATGCTGAAAATTTCGTATGCAGGTTGTCTTGGTCTATCTCCAGC
>Ga0209671_1006543_pt1 | contig 11971 bp, 6 predicted proteins | sample WorMetHERISLAND2_2_FD_187401 | JGI IMG/M metagenome (GOLD analysis project Ga0209671, IMG submission 187401) | Marine gutless worms symbiont microbial communities from Max Planck institute for Marine Microbiology, Germany - Olavius geniculatus... | ecosystem: Host-associated > Annelida >...
TTGTGTTGGAGCTGGCGGTGGACACTTCGAACATTCACAGTGACAATGGAATTCTGGCATTTGATCATTAGTTAACTGTGTTGTTTCAACGATGTTATTAAATTGGCGTTGAAGCCAGAACATTTTTGAATGCTGAAAAATCAGTCGGCGGTCATGTTAAAAAGTCTATATAACTTTGTCATTTTTTAACAGAATCAAATTTTGTTTGGCAGTTAGATGTGACAGGTTTCAGCAAATAAATATGTAAAATCTCAAATTAAAATTCCAAGCGGTTGCTGAGAAAACAGTGAAAAAACTTTAGGGGGCTACTTTTTTTGCTGCACCCTGGACAGGATAACCACTCTGCAGACATTATAAAATTACCCGACGATTTGTGGCACTCTTGACCATTTTAACTGGTAACCCAAACCTAGTACTATCTGAAATATAACATACACCATGGTCCATAGAAAACGTGGCACTTAACTTTTACTTTGTCCATATCTTTCGGCTTTTATTAGAGACCCAGCGTATATTTGAGACCCATTTAATATTATACTAACAGTGACTGGCGTCGACCATTTGAAGTTCTTCCAGGAAGGCTCTTCCAGGAATGGAGGTCGGTGGTCAGCCGGTCCTCAATATTAATATATGACGCTCATCTGATCTCATATACTCCTCTTTGCTACGTTAGTAAAAGGAGTAAAATAAAATTAGCAATTAACAGCATAAAATAATTGGCTGAGAGTACTATGTAATTGATACTAAGAAGCCTGATTATGCAATTTTTTAAAGAAAAGTTTCTAGTCAATTTTCTCCGACAACATTTTTTCCTGACATCTCCCTGATTTTGACTGAAATTCCTAACAGCTGTAAAATTCCTTGACATTTCCCTGTTTTCCACACCTGTGGTCACCCTGCATGTATCACATTGGTCATACAGAATGCAACATCTCTGGCATCATTTCATACAGTTCAAAATGTTCCACGAGTCTCCAATTCATTGCCAACAAAGTCACTAAAACTGCCAAATATGAAAGAAACGTGCAAAAAACCACACACTACATAGACATAACAATTAAATGCATACATAGCAGATTAATATATACAGCTGTCCACATGCAATGACACATATGCTTATAGGTACAGATTCCTATTCCGACAACCACTACTGGATTACTGGTAGTTCAACAAACTTACATTATTACCACAACTGCAGGCCCACTGTAACATAATGGTTTGCGTTAGATATAACCAGAAAGGTTATAAAGGTGGTGTTATAGCTCTTAATGGAAGCCCATTCCAGAGCTACGAAGCGTCACCTGCCGTATGGGATCAGTGTTACCTGCCACTTGACACAGGCAAACGTGCCCCACCTTAACCCCAGCCAAATAGGTCAGTACTCGATTTACCTACACCGAAAGGATAGAAGGCTGAGTTGACCTAGGCGGCTAGTTACATACCAAGATGGTTTACTTGCCTGCCTTTGTTGATCGGATGAAACGTGTTACTATTCCTAACCATAACTAACCATAAAGCTATTTGTCACAGTAGAAAGTGTCGGTTCAACTGTCGAAATAGTGACTGTCTAAATAGGAACTGCCCCAAATGCTCATGACACTACAGCAGCATATGCAGGGCGAACTATTTGGACACGTAAATTAGGCAGCCAGCTAAAAAGCCACACCAACAGGAAAAATACTTCTACGTTAAGCTTGGTCAACTGCCTTCTTCTTATCATTGAATTGTTCTGTTTCATTGATTTTTTTTGCATTTTTAAATAATGTCCCTTCCCCCCTCCTTTTAATATGCCCATAAGGATCTGTCAAGCAACGCAGCAGAAAGTTCCACGTGAAACAAATTTACAAGAAAAATATTGTAGACTGTTCCACCCATGTGTCCCAGTGTGCCTGATACTAAGTCTTATTAGTTTACCAATCACAGGAAAACATCCATGCACAGTGTGCAGACAGATTTCACAACAAAAAATGTCACTCTTTTTCTGATGATGCACAATGCTGCTGAACTTGCTGTCAATCTTCTGCCAAAGATTCAATACTGGTATGTAGGAAATCAGTCAAAATATTGTAGTCGACAATGAAAAATGGAGGCTGGCCAGCTGCACATGCTCACAACAATAACGCTATTAATCACTCCAAGACATACTTCATCATGAATTCATAATCGAGGTCACAAGCACAGAGAATGTGAAAACACTTTAACACAGTAAAGTCGTTCTTGACAAGTATACGTATTCAATGCAATGTTCACAGTGAATCTTCAGCGTCACTGTCAATCCATAAAGTCACTGTCGTATTCACTTGGTAGTTGAATCAGTTTCCACAGCCACTTTCTTCAGCACTGGCTCTACAACACACCACACTGGCTGCATAAGATACAGAATAGCAGAATAACTGCTTTCCACATTTCCGATGTTTACATTTAGTCTCTTACTTATACGACATGCCTTCTAACTCAATCCAGTCACATTCTTACTACATTTTTTATTGATACTAGCAACGTTCCCACTCCTAGAGCAGGTCCATTCCGTTCCGGGCCAGTCCACTCAGTTACCTGGCAGCCCAACCTCCGCCCACAGGCCCATGGGGAGAGATGGGGGCATGTACCGTGAATCCAAAGACTAAAACACTGCGATTGGGGTCCACAATCGTGCAACAGAAAAACAGGGCTGCCACTAATATAACGGCAAAAAATTAGGGACTTTAGGGACCTCAGAACTTGCCAAAAGGAACCTAAAAGTGACCAAAAAGGGACCTAAGTTAGGCCTAATACCAAAAAAATGTCACAACCAAACACATTTATGGTCATTATTGCTCCTGTACATGACCATACTAGATATCAAGAATGTGAATATACTAACCAAAGGCATGTAATAGTTCAGTGTCAAACTCGAAAAAATGCAACTGTAACAAATTTTTGTAATCCCGAAATCCCGGGATTGGGATGTCGCCAATCCCAGGATTCGGTACCTCTGGATTGCAATCCCTACCTGGTACATTTTTCGAATACATAAATGCAAAATTTAGTCAGGATAAGTTGAAAAAATAGCCAATTACACAGAATTAGGGACTTTAGGGACCACTTTATGAAAATTAGCGACTTTTAGGGACCAAGTGTTTAAAAAGGGACTTTAGGGACTTTAAGGAACCAAGTGGGAGCTCTGGAAAAAGTGCCGACGGGTCTGACAAACAAACAGATGGATTTTACATGCATTACAGTAAGATATATCTATTGTAAGTTACTGCAAAAAAGATTAAAGGTAATGGCAGCTGATTATCTTCTGCAGGCCGTCAACAATTGCTACACATGGCCAAAATTGCTCCAAAATCCTACACAAGCATCTGTATGACATCATCATTTAACTACGGTGCCACTGAGTATAGGCAAGCATAAAAACCGATGCTTTTGTGACACCTTAACAAGCCTATGCCATCACTATAATCCTGTCTTCTAAGTAACTGCAAGAGTTTAGCACAGTGCACTATGCTGCAGTGATCAAATCATGATGGCACAAGTATGTCGACACGAAATGTGTTCAACGTTGTTTGTACTATCAAACTGGTATCATGTAATGTAACTCAAGTTCCAATAAAAAAATAGCTCCAAAAAATCACTTGCTAAAAAATCACTTGTAACTCTTCATACTCTGCAGCTATCAACAACTGCACTGCCGAGACATACAGATTGGGCCATAAAAAACTGTCCCCCTACATGTCAGCTAATTATGTCTTCCAACAGTAATGTACATTTAAAGTGAATAACGCACGTTGAAATATAATCAATTCTGAGTAATATGTGCAGATTTCGTGCAAATATTTTCAATAATTTGTAAATGGGATAAAATAAATGAAAGCAACCCATCTCTACAGGAAACACAATGGGAAAAACAGTACGAAGTGAGCATCTCATCAAAAATTGCAAGCACTTCAGCAAAAGTGTGATGGTATCAGTGGCAGTATCCAAGACAGGCAAGACCAAGGTACACTTTATCGATAAAGGAACCAAGGTAGACAGACGTTACTACTGTGAAACGCTGCTGCAGAACTGGCTTCTGCCAGACATCTGTCAGCTGCGCAGCGGGGAATTGGTTTTCCAGCAGGATGGCGCTTCGTTGCACCGGGCGAAGCTAACGGTCGAGTTTCTGCAGCAGAATGTACCCAACTTCATTGAGCCTTCTGTCTGGCTGCCGAACAGTCCGGACATAAATTTCGGCGATTATGCTGTTTGGGGTGCTCTGCAGCAAGATGTGTACAGAGTTCCGATCGTGGATTTGGAGGATCTCAAAGACAGAGTGCGTACCTGCTGGGCCACTCTCGATCAACAACTGATCAACAAAGCCATTGATCAGTGGTGACCGAGATTGAAAACTGTAGTCAAAGTTCACGGAGGGCACATTGAACAGTTGTTTACTTGACTGTCTTCAAGTCTTGTTGTATGAAGTTTTCAATGTTTTACTTAGACATATACGCAAGCATGTATTTCTATTTGTGTTTTGCCATTGTGATATAATACAATTGGGGTGCTTTGATTCTGTCATATTATTTGTTAATAACATTTTAACATACTCATTAGGTTTTGACATCAATATGAGCAATTTATATGGTGTGCCATTTTGTTCATATAAACAAATGCAGTAGCATTTTAAACAGAATAATATAGGGGACAGTTTTTTATGGCCCACTCTGTACAATAATAACAATTATGAATATAAACCAAACACTACAAACCAGTGTTGGAAGCATGAGGACGCTTCCTTGACTGCTGGGTTGAGCCCGCAGCAGCGGCAGTAACTGCAGTGATCGGTGACGTGATATCACCAAGCACTTTATGAACTTTATGGAACGACATCTGCCTCAGTGCGGTCTGCACACAAGCACTCGATGTCTCACACAACTGCTGTTCATAATTTATTTATTTTATTTATTTATATACAACGTGGAGATGATAATATTGTAACAGAAGCAAACAATGTGGGTACGATGGATTACCAAAGCACACAGTGCACTAACAGATGTCTGGCAGAACTACAGTGATGTAAAGTAACGAAGCAAAATTAACGAGTTACATTACTTGTGTACAATTTTCAGCACTCAACCATGTAACATAGTACTTGTAGCAAGGGGTACTTTGACTTCTGTTACTTTTGCGATTAAACTTTTTGTTACAAGTAACTCATGAAATCAGTGGTGCAACTCTCATATATCACGACGAATAAAGTAAAATCAGACAACGGCTAATTGCCATTCTTGGTGCCATGCTCGACAATAAAAATTGTCATATGTATTACTGTAGGTAAACAAGTAGTTTCCGGTTCGTTCCAGTTTGTTCGTGCATGCTCTTGTTAACTGAAAGCACAAGCTGTAAAACATAGAATTAATCAACAAATATAACACATAACGTAAGATCAACTAACATCCGTTGCAGATGCAGATTTTGCTGACTGTGCAATGGCAAAGTTGGAATTTTTTAAAACTGTGCTCTGTGCAGTTCTATATCTCCAACCATGACGTCATCCTCATACCGTACATAACGTGAACAGCTTTCTTCACATGAATAATGATATAGCTCACACTGTCAGACTGCCGAGACAGACAAACCTGAGCACTGGCAGTAACTTCTTCCTTCTGCTGACTGGTTAAAGTATCGGTGACATCAGTCGCCTCCTTCTCACATGGATCAGACAAGCCCGGACTCCCTGTCATACAGCAAAACTAGTTGTCACTGTAATCACAGTCAGACACAGTGTAATGGCAACACGTGGGCATGTCAAAACTCCCATCCAGATTCACTTCAAGACCAGATGCCAACAATGGTTTCAATAGATTTTGAGTGGGAGCGTCTTGCAGTGCAACTGATTTCACCCTTTCCCACACATTTCTCTGTCTGTCATTTGAATCGTCAATAATGCACCAACAGCTGTCAATCCTGTGCTGCCAGCTGGTGGATACAAATGAGGAGTTGAGTGGACTTGTGAGAGTGGTTTTGCCTTTTGCAAAACTACTTTGGTCCTTGTTACTATACAGTTTTGTGTTTGTTGTAAAATGTGGATATTTTATATATGGATGCATATCTGCTGCTGGTAGAGAAATAAACCACAATGACGACTCACTAACTGAATAAGATTATAGAATTGTCTATACACACAGCTTCAGCCATCTCTGAAGATCCAATGCAAAGCTAACACACATATGTCTTACCAGAAAGCAGAATGCCAGAAGCAATACACTCAAAGACACGGCGCAGTGCATTGCCTGGTGATAGACTTCCAATGCCACCCTCGCAGCATAGCAGACACTTCTCAACCAACAGCTCCAATAACTACAACCACACACACATACTCCTAGTGTATCACATGCCTTACACACAAACACAGAGCTAGTCTATCACCACCCTCACGGCTTAGCAGACACTTCACAAGAAGTAGCTCCAACAACTACACATGGACATTTGCACAGCAGCTGGTGTATTGCCTGGCTCACAGTACAGTAAACACTTTTCAAATTAACAGCTATATAGCATTCATTCAGCATTGTCCAATAACAGCTATCAAGCTGTTATTGGACAACGATGATTGAATACCATCATGGAGTAGTCACGAAAACACAGGTCATGATATAAAATACACTGCATCCACAAAAAAGAAGCCCCCTCAACATTGTGCTAATAACAAGTGGAAAATTGCTCCAATTTGAATAAAATTTTACACAGATGAAACGACATTCATTCTGAACATCACACTATAGTTTCACAGAAATATTCCTTGTATTTGCGAAAATATCAAATTTAACACTGCCAAACACCAGAAGTTTTAAAATGCAGCTGTCAATCTTGTGTAGCAGGCGTTTCACAGAAGCAATAGATCAGTTTCTAGGAAATTCAAATACTGTCTTCTAGTACCGTATCCTTTTTAAAATTCTGAGTAGTTTGATTAAACATCTATCTTCTCTTGACACCATTCTGTTTGGTTATCAACAAGAAATGACGTTATAGATAATGCCAGCTAATAAAAGAAGTAAGTCACATTTGAAATGCAGATCCGTGAAATCACGTTGAATAAAATGAAAACCTCTTAAATCAAACAACAAATTCTTACAAAATTATACACTGGTGACTGAAATAGATGTAACATTGGATGTATAAAATTGTACTTAAATTGGTGCAAGCTTCTGCCTGTTATTGGAAAATGTTTAAGGAGGCTCACTTTTTTGCAAGGACAAAATGTAGTAATGCTGATGAAAACGGCACAGTCATGCTAACAGAACTGACCCAGTCAGAGACCGGCTTCCATGCTGGCTCTCGTCGACACATTTCACGCAAGATACGAAGAATTATCAGACACGACTGAACTCCACCCATTCTAGCCTGGACATCAGATGCATAACCACAACCACAATGACAAACTCAAAAACAGTACTTTGCAAATCACCAAAAAATTGTAAAATCTAATTTTAACGATCAAATTTCTGACCAGATTTTAAAAATTTCTGCTTTTCAGGAACGCAATTTTGTATCTATAATTTCTAACATGTTGCAGTTTAGGCAACAGCACAGACTTTGGTGTCAGTAAAAACTTTCTTGATAAGATTCCATTTAGAACTCCTAATTTCAAAAAATATCAACAAAACAGGAAATTTGTGTAACATGCATCATACTTGTTGTGTTTCAAACAGATAAAACATTAACACTGTAGGAGCATAGCATGCATCGTAACTGTATGAGAGAAAATGCCGAGCACAAGTAATCACTAGTTATGACCAAAGTCCGCTATTCCCAATTACGCCATCAGAGAGATTATACGTCAACTACGTAAGCAGTGTAAATCTTTATGCAAGCAATGTCAATAACATCTGTAATAAATGATCGGAAATGGATTGAAATCTGCCACTACATCGGCCTTCCATTTTTAACGAAAAATTTTGCACAGAAAATGTTACTTAAACAACAAAAAGGCATGCTAATCCCATGTCTCTATTGGGTCTGAGGTGGAAACACTGGCTGGCAGTTAAGGAGTTACTACAATGCTTCACGGTAAGATAATGCAGTGGCATTCATTTCAATCCTCGCACGTAAAGAAAACCAAACAATGGAAGCAGTGAAAATTCAAAAATAGAACAGAAATAACCAAAAATTCTTCAACTGGGTCGCTAAAAATGCTGTCATTTTGCAAATATGGTTCAATCATCTTACAGAATTTTGATCTTCCGCAAAAACTTCAGAATTTACATTCCTTACATTCTGGACGAAATTTACTAAAAAGCAAGTGAAACACAAACTACATATTCACAACAATCGAGTATCACCGGGGTGAATTTTGTTAAAAATAAATGAAGCAAAATCTGAGAAATCATGAATTTATTAGTCACTGTTCAGACTCGAACATCCATTGACAGACAATGACTATGATAAAATTGTGACAAAGTGTATACAAACATTGAATTTTGGTGCTGCACATTTTTGAAACAACTATCAATAGGTAAATTTATGTATATTACTGACTGCAACAAAATACATCGGAAAATGAAATTCTTTCCAATGCTTTTCAGGCAATCTACAGCTCATTCGATGTCAGAGAACGAACAGTGTAGTGAGCTCAAGGAGCAAACCTGAAACCATTTAGAGCGTCGCTGCTCAGCAAGCGCAGCGAGGCATTTCTGCCTGTCTAGCACATCTGGTGGGTCAGTTTTACTCGATGCTACAGCAAACTCTAGAACAGCAAAACAGCACCAGCATCGACAGTAGTCCCCCCGCACTGCATCAGATCTCCACGTCTGCCAATGTCATATTCTCGACAAAATATTAACAACCACACTGATAACAGTTTCACAAACGATTCAGCTGCAAAACAATGTTAACGTGTCTTAAATAAAAGTTAGTACAATGTGCTGCAACCGATGTTATTACGGTTTCAAATTTACAATTCAGTTTTGCCCCTTTTTTGACTGAAACTTGAAAGTACACCACTCTAATGTCCAATCTAGAGTCTGAACACGTGAGCAGCCCATTACCAGTGGCATCTTGCGTTAAAAAGTAGGCGCAGAAAGTTGCAATTTTGCAATCGACACCTGCAAATTTCCAACAGAAGACACTATATTTCAATTTCAATATTTCATTCTGGCCCTAAATTAGACCAAAATGGAGGATTTTAGCCCCGAATTTTGTACTTTGTAACAATAATTTGCAATAAAAAGTAAATTTTCCAACAGACTAAAATTTAGAGAAAAGAGTACTGTCAAGATGCAACTGCCCATTACCCTTGAAAACGGTGAGTTGTGACAAGTGCTACAGCCACCGAGAACAAAATAGTCGAATGTTGCCGTATGCTTGAGAACATACGTAGAAAAGTATATGCAAAATAGGCAACATCTGCTGGGACAAATACACAATGGTTGATGGGCGAATTTCAAATCTGAACCTAAAATCTGACATGCACATTTTCAAAAAAACTGGCAAGACACTGTCCATCAGTGGCAGTCAGCTCCAATGTCGTAAATGCCATCAACGATAAAAGTCGTGGTTTTCAGTTACCGTAACAACACCAGCTGCAACTCAAACAGTAGAAGCCGTAAGAGATGCACCGAGCAATGATGAAATTTATACGCAATTCACTTACCCAGTGCTGCCACGTTACATGATTATAAATATCCGTTTTTGTACAAAAAGTGACAAAAGCTCCTTGCAAATAATTTTTTCTGAGTTTATTATTTTTTTTTGACTAACATCAGAAATTTCATCTCAAAGATGAAAAGTGCACAACTTGTTACAATTATAGTCACAAATTATCCATATTTTTGAAGACGATCCAGTTTCATGAAATAAATGACCATTGTGGCCAACAAATAATAAAGTTCTCCGCAGCTATATTTTGCAGAGTACAGGTTCGACGTTTCTTTCGATCATGCACTGAGCATTCACATGCAGTAATTCTGAGATCCACAAAATGAAAATCTAACCATTTTTGTATCTGAAACACTCCCTAAGATACATATACATTTCAAGCAGATAAGATGGTGAAAGCAACAGCAAGCAATCCAGACAATGGAAAGCATGCCAGCAGACGCGGCATTATTACCTATAAGGCAATATCTAAATTACATTTATTTATACTGCTTTTGCTATACAAAGCAGAGTTTTCCTAATGAATTACATGACAAATTTGGACAAACAAAATGTGATAAATGAATATATTTACAAAATTTGTTCTTTAAATTTAAATGCGGCAAAATCTGAATGACAAAATTAAGGAATAAACATTATGCTATTATTTCAGTACATGTAATCATCTTGGTGACAAGGCAGAATCAGTCTAGAGAACTACACACCATACACCAAACACAAGCTGTAAATATCGTAGTTATCAGCAAAACAACAGCCTCCGAAAAACATCAACAAATTCAGTGCCGCAAACTCAAAAACATGACATAAATCCCAAAACATATATAAACAACAAACTTTGTCCATTTCTTACAACCTGAACCAAAACGAAACAGCTTCTTGTTTGTGGTATGAAAACAGAAGCACAAGTCAATCAAATGGTATTCGCATACAAATAAAATCACTTGTTTAAATCAAAGATTTCTTGCGCGTAAAATAAACGCAATTTGGTCGCAAAAATTTACTGATTTAAATTTATCTCAACTTTTTAACTGACCTGCTTTCTGCATGCAGTGCACTACAGCTTATGGCCAGTACTCCAAAGGTCTCTAATGGACACCTTTGGAAACCACCAACAGATGTTTATCCTAACATCAAGCAATGGAGACAACTGAGACAAATACATTTCACATTTCCACCACTATACATACTAATTAGAGCTGTCAAAGTGTTAAATTTTTAACGCATTGACACATTGCGTCATAATGCATGCACATAATAACATATCATTAATATTGCCGATATTGCAGGTGGACTACATCAAGAAGGCAAGTGGAATGAAGCCCCCAAAGTCATGCCTGTGTCACAAGACCATGACAGTAGTGATGGAATGGCAATGAAACAATTTTTAATTACATGAATATTATTCAATCGTCAAATAAACATAATCTAATAGAATATTGGAACTCCTGCTTCACAGAGTTGAGTAAATTTACGTATGTGCGCTAATTTTGGTAACGTGCGTTAATTTTCTAACACGTTAACGTGTTAATCTGACAGCTCTAATTTTAATGCTTAGCCCTATTCTGAAAATGCCGCAATAAGACATGAAATATGCAAATACAGATTTAGGAAAAAAAATTCTCCAGTGATGGTGCAGTCCATCCAGACAAACAAATGCTGTGATGCAATGACACATACCCGGTGATGGAGTGAGCAGATGATCACGGAGTATTGGTGATGTGAATATAACACTGCACGTGGTTACAGGGGCTGTCTGTCGACCAACAACAAGACCGGCTTCCTCAACACACAGACGTACGTCGTACTCACCTTCACTCTGCTGCTGTACCTGCTGCATCCACATCCGATGTGTAAGTGAGGAAAGTTTTACGTCCCGCTAGACACACTGGCAACCATCACTCCAAGCAATCACTTGCACTGGCACTCGGAACAACAGTGAGAAATCAAACTAACATGAAAACCTTAAATTACAATAATAAAATATCTATGTACATGCGTATTTACACAAAAAATACTAATCAACAAAAAACTCACACACACAACGTAACTATAACAAAACACCCTGACAACCGATAACTGTTGCTATTGTTTTTTAAAATTAATGACTTACTATTTTAAAGTCATAAAATTTACTTAAAATAAAATAGAATAGTTGTTGAAAACAAGCAATGTGCCAACATTATATGCAGCAATTTGCTAGCTATAAGTACTCACTCACTAAACTGTGCAACCCTAACCCTGACGGTTGACCATTTGAAATGACAAGAAATTTGAGCTAATGCTCACGAGACGCGCGCAAGCCTATAGCAGTTTCTGTTCGCAAACTGTCAGTCTATCTCCAGCCATTTAGTTGCAG
>Ga0209671_1006544_pt1 | contig 11970 bp, 4 predicted proteins | sample WorMetHERISLAND2_2_FD_187401 | JGI IMG/M metagenome (GOLD analysis project Ga0209671, IMG submission 187401) | Marine gutless worms symbiont microbial communities from Max Planck institute for Marine Microbiology, Germany - Olavius geniculatus... | ecosystem: Host-associated > Annelida >...
GTTTGACGATGTTTGACTGTAATTAGTACAGATAAATAACCCACGCAATACTATAGTCTAATATGATGAACAAACCTGCAAGAAACATATTCCGCTCGTTTCTCAGTCGAATTGTTTTCATAACGCGATTAGGGCTGCCGCGGGTACCCGGGTACCCGTCGGGTACCCGGGTAATAAACTACCCGGGTAATTTTTTACTACCCGGGTACCTGCATAGACTACTTAATTTAATTTATTTTAATAATTATTAAATATTCCATATATTTTACTAGCATTAGTTTTACATTTTTGAATAATTTTGTTGTTTCGTTTGATGTTGTAACTTTTGAGTTTCGAATTTTCGATTAGTGCGCTGTTCCATCTCTAAATATTCGAGGACTCATGGTCCTAATCAGGTCTACACGCAGTTTATTTCGCATAAAATGCAGCAAACAGACAAAGAAATACAGAGAAAAAGAAAACAAAACAACAGAAAACGCGTTAAACGCACCGCATAGCTTGGAATAAAACTCCAAAATCACCGCCACAGCTCAAAAGTTAGTTTACGCATAAACTTCAAACGTCTCTCATAAATCATAGCGTCACTTTCCTGTTTCAGCTTATGCAGAATTTATTTTTTTTTGTTTAACTGAGCAGTTGTGCAATAATAAACAGTCATTTTAGCAGCATTTAGTTTTATGCTTGATATTTGCATCAGTAGCTGAAGATCAAATGAAAAAGTGAAAACAGACCTATACCTCCCCCCCTGTACAACAGTGTCATACTTACTTACTGACTTACTTACTTACTACCCGACGGGTACCCGGGTACCCGCTAAGCTAACCGGTCGGGTACCCGGGTAACGAATTACCCAATAACGGCAGCCCTAGTCACGAAACAGGATCCGCGTCAGTCCGCGTCCGCAAATTTCGTCACGGAACAAGATCCGTGTCCGTCCGTGTATGCAGAAAATCCTGCGGATCTAGATCCGCGGACTGACGCGTCCGCACATCTCTGAAATACACACACGTCATAAGCGGTACGCAACATGTCAAAAAATTGAATGTCAGTATTACTGACCGGCTTAAGAGGCTGCGATGCCTTGACAACGAAAGGAAACTTCGAAAACATTTATGCAACACAGAACACGAAATGTAATATAAAATACGACAACAAAAAAACAACCAAAAAGCCCCAATTTGCCTCGACCTTGGCTGCCTTTGGAAAATATCAACACCAAGTAAGTAAAGTTTTTGATATACAAATAGTGACTGGCTTCGAGGTCATCATTGAAAATTTTTGACCCGAAGTTCGTAAAATGTTGTCCGAGATCGAAGACAACATTTTACGAACTACGGGGGAAAATTTACAGTGATGATCGACATGCCAGTCACTATTTGTTTTGTTATACTTCAAACCCAAACAATTGACAAAAAGATGTGATGACTTCAATGTTGCCTGGTCAACAGCGCGTATTTGTTAACCTCACGTGACGCGATTTGGATTAATCGCGTTCAGGTATTTGCATTGAGGTAACAACACTTTCTTACTAACTTATCACATGTTGTATATGACGCGGTTGTATTTCAGTTTTTCTGCGCGACAGTTTCATAAAAAAACCATGAACGCATGGTCTCTCGATCTGCAGTCTGCACAGAAAGAACATGTTGATGTCGTAAGGCTAAGACTTTGAAAAAAGTGGAAAAAGTTGTCCAGTAAATTGGTGAAGTAGGGTTCAATTAAAATCACAAGCATAAATAAAACCTGTTGGAAAAAGTAAATCGTGCTCATGGATCCTTTTCATCAACTTAGTCCAAAGCAGCATTTAAATTTGTTCATTACTTATGGTTCTGTGTCACATTTTGCATCTTAAATGTAATGCCATCTCTCACATATTTACATAAGAGACGAGAAAATTAGATAAGAGCAAATGACATTTGGTATTTTATTGGCTTTTTCACTCAGCACTCAACTCACAAAACTACTACACTTCCTTCATGATACCCCTAGAACTGAATTAATTTTAACTGGACTCAAACTAACACAATACAGAACTCTTCGTTCAACCCCACTTGATCAGCTACTAACAATGAAGCAAACAGCATTTGAAATTTTTATCTTGGTGAACTTTGCTGTATTCATCCATGTTCACACTGATTTCTATTATTTAGTCCAAAACTGACATCTCGCCATATGCTACAAATCAAATAATCAATTACAAATCTGGTGGCCAAATATGCAAAGCATCATAAATCATCTTACATTTTCACATCTACTATAATCATAGACAATAAGGTAATTCACAGAACACCTGTGGCTTATCTTAAAAGATATCCTAAAATAGTATCTTATGATCATTTCTTACAATTCGTAATTGAAACAATTGCTCGTCAAGCCAATGCCTTGTTACATTTGTTACGAAAAGACAGCATAAAGCTAAGCAAGTACTGGAATTGCAGATAACAGCATTCAGCACAAATTCAGAAGTTCACTTATTGTTTGTGAAAGACACTAACAGAATAAACCAAGTGCAACAAACTGCACATTACACCTCAAGTAGGGCAATGTAACAGTAAAATGTTATTAATACTTGCACACAATTATTGCCTCAGCTCAGTATATTCATATTCATATTCAGATTCAACAATTTGGTTGTATGGTAGTTGTTTTTGCCAGGCAAATTCTAGGACCATACCCTTGTGCCACATTAAAATTTGCTACACTGCTATCAATAGTTGTTAGCTCACTAACATGACAATGACAGATAAAACAGAATGAGAAATGTACAAAAAGCACAAAGCATGATAACATAGCAGAACACAAATTACAATAACGACACGACAATTATCACTAATGCCAACAATGCAAAGTTCTTCAATAACTTTCCCAGCCAATACAAATACACAACTATGAACACTTATTTTTGACTGCTATGCTGCTTTTCAATGAACCTTCTCGCTGTTAAATGCACCACTCCTAACATTATGCTACTCACCTAAAGCACATAATGGACATCCGTAATGCATTGCAACAATAATGTAAATTTTAGGCAATGTACAAAAAAAGCTCAGTGCACAATAAACACTGCCGAACACAGGTCTAAAGAATATCAGCAGGACAGCATAAAGCAAAACATTACAAATGTGGCAACTTCATCACTCTCAGTTTTAACTTATTACTATCAAAGCATTTTTGGTGTCTAAATTAACAAAAACACAAAGTATGGACTGAACACAGATGAAACAACAATATCCAAACTGCTTTTCTGAATGTCTGAAGCTCTATGAGATGGTTCACTGTTTTTGGCTACCAGGTACTGTATTTTTGCCACTTTTTGATGGATCAAAAAAAAACAAATAGCAACTACTAATAATTACAACAGTTACTCTGAGCATTTTCCACACAAAATCAATAAAATCAACCTTATAACCATGCTTAAAATACAAAAATGCCTGAAAAGTGGAAATGAACCATAAATATTAAAATTATTATTTGCAATAGACTATCTATAAAGACAGGTGCAATGTGGATCATTCTATCACTGTACATAATTATGCTGCAATATTTTTTTTTGAAAATTAACACTGTTCATGCACCTATTGCTTGAAATTGCTGATGATCATGCTCACAAACATGTCAATATAGTCTGTTTACCTAAAAGCATAACACCACAGGGCATAAGGTAAACAAAGCCTAAAGATAATACAACTTTCTGCTTTCTAAAAAGCTTACTTGAGATTAAATTTACTAAACAAGCAGAACCTGATACATTCTGCAGTTTGCAATATAAGTGATTAATGAAAAATAAATTCCAGCCTTGCTGCTAAACAAAAGCACTAAAGTTTGGGGTACTGCCACTACCATGCAGCTCGGTCTCAGAGCCAGCGTGGTGCATTTCCGAGTCACTATGACAATGTTTGTCACGATCACCTGCCGAATCAACCGATGAGCTCGAACCTACTGGACGCCTGCGAATGACAGCTGGCAGCTCACGTGGTGGAGGCATTAGTCCTGAGTCAGAATTCACTGAACCCTTGCGACTGGATGGACCAGGTGATGACCCAGGTGATGGGGTTGTGCCCTCCGAGTGTCTACCTGTGAAAGTATCCAGATGAGCCAAACGACCACGCTTGTTAGACCCAGCATGTTGTGCAGTCCCAGGTGGGGGCGGTTGCAGCAACTGCTGCACACGTGCAGACACAGCAGAATAAGCAAAATAGTGCTTCGGTTTCCGACCAGAATAATCCCGAACATTCGGATTAGCTCCATAGACTTCAACCAGAAGTCGAACGACACTGTCCTGACCATGGATAGTAGCTATGTGTAGTGGAGTGTAACCACCATGAGACCGAGCATTAACATTTGGTGGTTCCTTGGATCCAAACAACAGCTTCACTACATCATCCACGCCATTCTTAGCAGCCCAGTGAAGCGCTGTATACCCAGACAGGAAGTCACGTCTACCAGCAAGTGAAGGATTTGTCAACAGTAGCTTGGACATTGCCTGGTAGTCACTGTAGGCTGACTTTATCGTCCACTCACGCTCAGACTCACTGAGGGAAAACTCATACCCACCGCCTTCATCATGGCGTCGTGACTCTCGCTCTCGTCTTGTTCTGCCAGGTGTCTGTGGAGTTGTTTGCCCTCGAGGTATGACACTAGCAGGTGAGTCTGCCTTATTTAACTGCTTTGCCATTTCACGAACACTGACATTGGACTCCGGAGTCAAAGGTTCTCGTTTGGCTGTGTCTTCCGCTGACAATCTTGCAGCAGTAGGCATGGAATCCACCACATCAGCTCTGCTGATCTCTACAGCATTTCTAGCTGCTGCACTGTGCTCTGTACACACCCAAAAGAAAAATTACTAAACACATTTGTTACATGAATACACACTGTTAACTGCAAAATCAATTTTTGAATAAATCTACAAAATGTAGAGAGAAAAGAACAATATTCAGCTTGCAATATCTATACCTGCAACTGCAATATAGCATATACTGCAACAAACACTGGGTGTTATAATATTCTTTAACAGCCAGATGGTTAGAATGAACACCACATAAACTATAACCTTTTGCTCTACACCAACTTTTTCAGCATAATTTGTCTAATGTGAATTTAATGTTTGATCTCTTGTCACAAAATACCTAAACCTAATGAGATTATCATTGTCCTAAGATCACAAAAGTTAATTTGTCAATATCAATAAATGCATACGATAGTAAACAGTGCACTACATATATCAACTGTAATGATCTACCAGACGACCTAATAGAGTTGCAGCATTTGACCAATATTTGACTTAACAACTTTAAAGCAAAAAAAATAATAAATGCAGCAACACATAATTCGCTGCATTCTTTTCATTATATATATATATAAACCAACATAATATAAATAAAGCTGTAAACTGCTGCAACACAATGATGTACAAACCATCATCATTCACATTTTCCACAGCAGACATTTCTGTACTTGCACTAGAGTCAAGCGGAGTCACATCCGTATCTCCGGTGTCAGCACTAACAGACAACTGTCCCATATCATCAGCTGCAGAAGACCTCAAGTTACTGGCACTGCTTTCTATTAGTTGGTCATCTGCGGAAATCTCAAGTTCTTCATCTGTTTTATCATCTACTGCAGGCGGCAAATCCAGCGAATTCCCGGAACTTGTTTTCTTCAGGTTTTCTTTGTTGTCATTTAAAGTCTCGTTTTCTGACGTCAGCAGGCCGGTATCATCTGTCGTTTCAACTATCAGCGCGTCATCCGTCTTGGCTCGTTTTGCCTTCACTCGATCCTGGTCAGACGGAAGAAATTTAGCGGCAGCAGGCTCTCCGCGAAAGCTGCCCGAGTCTCGGTATTTCTTCTTCAGCACCAGCAGCTTCTCGCCGCTCACGTCCAGCTTGACAACAGCCAGTGTGTTGACGTACTGCTTGAACATCTGACGATTGGCGTTCTTGCGCTGCGAATCATTCAGGAACGACTTGAAGTGTGTCACCAGCGTATGGTTGCTCACTTTGCCGCCGTTCGCCAACATAAAGTCACGAACGACATCCATCGTAAACAACGGATCAACGTCTAAACCTAATTTTTCAGCCATTTTTTGAACAACCGGATCTCAAATCTCAAATGTAAACAAAAACAAAAACATTGAACGATCTGACTAAAACTCGACATGTGCCGTTTAGTGTAGTGTATCGTATTGCATCGAGATACTGGACTCAGGCTGTATATGTGCCTCTACGACTACGTCCACATGATCGATTAACTTGTTGTAGTTCGACGTTGAATTATAGTATTGCAGTTAAACATCTGCCGGTAATTTTAACTTAAATCTATTTTATACATTAGGATACTTACAAAAATTCTTCATTGTGATTTACGTAAGTAGGAGCGTACGAAATTCGAATGGGCCTACCGGTACCTGGACTGGAGCAGTCTACCCAACTCTGGGGTAACAGTTAACACGTCAAAACAAATTAGATAAATTTAGAAAAAAAAATCAGGATACCCCGGTATAGCATATGATGACAGTACTGCGCTCACATGCCGACGAGCCGTGATGTGCCGATCATTCGGATCAGATCGACTTGACCAAGCATATCGCGTGATGAATGGAGTGGTCGGCAAGAGGGGTCGGGCTGGCCATTGGTCGACGTTGGTCAGAATAGTCGAATAGAGATCAGAAAGTCAAGCATTCGAGAAGTGATTGAGTATTAGTTCATGCAGTAAAATCGAGTGAAGGTCTATAGTTTATCGGGTACAGTGGCGTAGCCAGGATGGATGTAAGGACACTTTGGGTGGAACGTGCGAAGGGCCGTTTTTTTCCACCGGAGAAGAGACTAATAAAGGGGCTATGCCCCGTCCCATTTTTTTTTGTAAGAAAATGATGCATTTTAGCAGACCGTACTTAAGTAACGGTCGAAGTGGTCGCTGGTGGGTGACGGAACCTATAGGCTATAATTTTTTATAAGCCCTATCTCGCACCGAAACAGAATCTAGGTTGCTCTTAATCACTCACAGGAAAAAATGACATGTAAATCATTGATCTTGGATGACCTTGAAAGATCATAACGCACTACGGTACGTGCCGTATTGTGCATGGCTAAATATTGTAAGTCGTAGGGGGTGGGCGATAGTACCATCGAATAGAGTGCTGGCGATTTCCTAAATTAAGGCTGTCAATAGCAACCATGTCTCCATCTGAAGCTGTGTGGCCGCAATTTTCAATCGAAAGTTTCAAGCTATAAAAGGTATTAAATATTTTAGTAAGCACAAAAACGTTTCAATTGTGTTATCATTTGAAAAAAAATAAAATAAACTTACAAATTGATAGAACTTTTGTTGCCCAAACAACAACATCAAAACACTGAAGATTAAGATCTGTTATAGCATATTCGCACCTATCACGCCGACGCGACTTAACTCAACTCAACTGTCGCCGACAGTTGAGTTAAGTTGAGTCGCCGTCGTAGGTGTAAATTGGCCATTACTGCTATAATACTAATAAATTAATTTGATCGAATGCGTGCTTGTGTGCTTGAATGTTTTTCTGTCTGTTGGCCTTTATCTTCATTTTTTGTTTAGTCATGCTATAAGTATTCAGTTTAATTAAAATATGCCAGCATAATATCCATGGATATATCCACGGATATCCATATCTACGGCAAGCCTGCGAAAAAGCACCGCCATATGGAGTGCCAGACCTTTAACTTTATTCTATCGATATACACTCACGGCAGATAAAGCTAATCCGGTTCCGAGCATTCGCTAATAATAGCGTAATCGAATCGCATATTGTGTAGGCCCTCTGCTCCACGTCGCCTATCTCTTGTCCACGAATGCGCTTAATGATCGTACTGTTGGTCCGTTGCAGCGAGAAATTATACCGCGCACTTCTAATAATATCAAGCAAGTTCGGTCGTGTGACGAATACTGATCAGACGTTGCTCAGCGTTCAGCGAATGCAGTCTTCCCTGTCGAATGACGTGTCCGCCCACGTAGTCGCTTCAGTTGGACTAAGTCGCCAGTAATTGAAAAGAGAAGACAGGGATTCGGCGCGCGCGTTCCTCTGTGATGGGTCATAACTCACGCTGCGGCGCGTCGTGTACCTGGATTCCACGGTCCATGAAGCCACCAGCGGAAGCGTGATCGGAGCGTCATATTGCTTGCCGCACGCGCAATTCTTCGGTCAACTTTGCTCAGACTATTCCTGCTCTCCGTCCATGCAACTGGAGACATTTTTGGAGAATATCTATCCGGATTCTTTTGTAAATCATGCATGAAAGTAATTTCATTTTTTTCATAATTTATTATCATTAGCAAATACAATGTTAACTGTATTACATTTGACAGCACATATCTTAGCAAGTTAGCTTATAAACGGATTCTAACGAATTGGCGGGACCCATAGAACAATCGATTGCTATTTGGGTGGCCTTCCAGATCACGACAGACCCAATATGTATAATAAAGTTATTTGTAACTAGAAATTTGGGCCAGAGCCCAACGTGAGGCCGCCCGGCGCCGTATATAAGTCCGATTAGGGAACAGTTAAGAGGTTGAAATTCCGTTCGCAGCAAAGTCACGTGGCCCAAACGTAATTGCAGTATCCTATATAGCAAGCGCAATGTTGAGCTTGGGTGGTTCGAAATGAGACAACAGAACTTTGTAGTTAGTAAACACACGTTTACCGGGTTTTTGCATTTGACGTGAAATAAATCGTAGTTAAAAACGCCGTTTACCGTTTATCGATATCTTTATCCATTCCCAAGATATGTGTGTTACATTTTAAGCCAATTTTTGACCCCTTTTGTAAAAAAAAATTGTTGGGGGAACCCCCATCCCCGCTGGGGGTGTACGCTAGCAAGCCTTAATCATTCTCTAGCGCGTGTAAAAATTTCAGGGCGCAGCGACTTCTAGGGGCCAAAATATGATTTTTTCGAAAAATTTGATTTGGTAGGTAAATATTAGCCGCGTGTACGCTGTGGTAAGTGGACCAAAGTTCACCGGATTTTTTTCTCTAACGCGGGAGAAAACGCAGTCGATAACGTAGTTTTCCCTTTTGGATATCTATATCCGTTTCGCAGATATTTTCGGTCAAAGTTAAAAGTCGTGCAAAATGCGGCCAAATTTAGCATGTTTTTTGCCCCCAAAATTTTTCTGGGGGCAAGCTCCCAAATTTTTGAACCAGGATTATAAAAAAGAACATGCTTCCGACTATGTGGCAAAATTTCGTGGCGATCGAGCGACGGAGATATAGTGGCAAAAAAAGAAACAGCAGAAAAAACATAAGGCTTTCCGGAACCATCGTTCCGGGCGGTATAATAATGCAATTTATGTAGAGATTAAGACTAAAACATGGCAGTTCTGTAGCGAACGTACATGCTAGTTTGAACTGAGTTTTGTTTTTGGCACTGATAGAAACTACACTGTGAGTCGCAACGTAAGAAACATAGTTGGTCATGACTTCTCACATTACTAACGATTTTCGATTTTTTACTGGTGGGCATAAACTCTGCCGGTAAACTGGCAATGAAGTCATCATAAAAGATGACACAATTATAAAAGTTCAAGTACCTATAGTGGAATCTTTGTCCCATCACGTTAATTGATCGACGAATCTTAGCACATTAAACATAGCGAAAAAAACGATTTTCTGGAAACTGCTGCTAACTAAAGCAAAGGAGTATATTTTACTTCGAGTCTTCGACAACGACAGCAAATCACAGCCTCGTCATCATTCTGCAGCTAGGATGTTGAATAGTGGATAGAGTCACTGTGTGGTGCGCACGCTTGCAACGTCGGTCGCTGGCTGCCACAGAGCTTATATAGACCTAACTGTCTGAAGTATAACGTAGGCATGTGATGTATTGTCATGTTCTTAAATTAGCCGCGAAGATAGGCATTTCTAAAGATTTGTACGCTGAACACCAAAGCGTGTGACATTTATCAGCATTCGGTAAGAAAAGTTTTACTGCGTAGGCCTAAGCACTGTGCAGAAACGTACAGGGTGGGCCAAAAATGGCACCATTTATTGTACACCTTATAATTTCATCAAATATTAACCAATTTTCACATTTTTTCAATGTTAAAATCAGAAAACAATTTGTAATGAAAGCATCACTACAGATCCCACCACACCTTAAGTGTGTCGCTACACTACTTTGTAAAATGTCAGTGTCTTAAGAATAACAATTAATAACAAGACAACTTCTGCAACAACACATTTAAAAAAAAATTAACAACAGAACCAACGTGTTTGTTGTCTCAGTTATTGTGTGAAAAGTCACGTTTCACAGTTTTTTTCATTAAATGTTTAATGTGTCCGCTTTGCTGCTGGACGACACATCCAAGACTGCGACGCTACTAACCAATGGCGTGATTAACCAAATGCTGCGGCAGTTTGCCCCACTCAGTGACAATCGCTTGCTTCAATGGTTGCCTGTCGTGAATCGTCAACATTGATAGGCCACCTGTTGAAAAACATCCCGATCAGTATAACTGACCGGATTTAAGTCCCGGCTGTTTGGGGTCACATGCCAGGCTCGATCAACGTTGATCACGTAACTGGTCAGTGGCGTTGCCGGCTTGCGTACGTCGTCTGATATTTCACAAAGTAGTGTAGCGAAACGTTTGAGGTGTGGTGGGATATATATTAACAGTTCTATTACAAATTGTCTCCTGATTCTGACAGTAATTTTTTTTGAAAATCGACTAATATTTGGTGAAATTACAAGATGTACAAAAATGGTGCTATTTTTTGGCCCACCCTGTATATTCCGTAGCACTTTTCTCTGTTTGTCTGCCTGTCTGTCACGTTCTTAAACGACCGGCCGAGCTTCTTTACTGTATGCCGCGTGAAACAAAAATGGAACATATTAAACTTTTCGTAGGCCGAGCAGTAGGAACGATTAGCCTCAATCATATAGGCCTAGCGGTCTCGTTCAGCACTGCATTCAAGTGTTTAACATTACCGACCTTTAGCCTATTGGAATGATCACGATTAGGCTTAATCGTTGACATCGTGTTCGATTGCTTGATTTAGCTAAACCACGCATGTCCCATTTTTATGCGCCACCCTTCATTTCTACATATTGCGAATATACCACTAAAATTTATTAATCAATTGCTCCGTAAGCCAAGCCTTATCTCTCCCTCTAAGTTCTAACCGTTTATTACATGAGAAGATATACTGACTATATAGAAAATGACATGTTACACTGACAGTAGACTTATTTTTTACACATACAAGACACGAATGCATTCAATCAGCGTGAGTACTAATGACTTCAAAAACAGTTTGAAAGCCATTTCTGAAACAATGGGTTCTGACATAAAATACGCATTCGTTTTAAATTAGAATAAACTAGAAGACATTCGTGAGAGTGCATATCTCCGCCAAGTGAAGTAATTAAACATTACAACAACTACTACTACTAATACTACTACTGCTGCTGCTGCTTGTATATGAAATGTGGAGATGATGATGAGTCATCATGTACACACACACATACGGAACGACGGACAGAACAACCAATCTCATAATCTCCTCCAATGTTCACTACGTTCACCTTGGCGGAGATCATAAAATATTTTTGGCTGCAGCCATGTAGCGAGTTGCTGGTTAAACCTATTGTTGCCTAAGCTATAATATTATTGTGACAATAAACAATAGTTTTAACATTTTGTTGTCATTAAACGCCTGTTCGCCAGATTATAGGCCTATGAGAGATTCGATCGACTCTTTCTGTTGGCACTTTTAGGCGCTACGAAACTAAGAGAAAATCAATTTAAACCGACACGTTGTGTGACCCATAAGATTATGAAATTATTAAGTGACAAAGTGACAAAGCTATAGAAAATGTGCTATACCGTTTTAACTAGATACAATGCTCCCTCGTAAAGTCGAATGTCAGAGTTTGTATGGTTCTGTGAAGTGGCCTAAAAATTAAACAGTTGAAAGTCGAGGGGAACTTGCCGCATATGTAT
>Ga0209671_1006545_pt1 | contig 11970 bp, 8 predicted proteins | sample WorMetHERISLAND2_2_FD_187401 | JGI IMG/M metagenome (GOLD analysis project Ga0209671, IMG submission 187401) | Marine gutless worms symbiont microbial communities from Max Planck institute for Marine Microbiology, Germany - Olavius geniculatus... | ecosystem: Host-associated > Annelida >...
ATTCTGTGTAGGCCTATCATGTTGTTCGTCTTTATATTTAAAAATTCTTTTTTAATTTTAAAGGTCCTGCAAAAACATTTGTCCTGGAAAATTCTTGTAACTTTTTGTCAGTAAAAGTGTGGGAACCCTGCTTGCAACACTAACATGCTAGGCCTACGAGTTTGAAACTTTGTAAACTTGGTAGCAAAGAGCCTTGCGCTTGACTCTTATGCCAAGATGCGCCTGCTATAAGCTAGATCCCCACATGACGTCTAAGTATTAATTAAAACCAACAGCACAGTCTATTTACAGCTCTGTGTAAAGGTGGACTGTGAGCATTAGGCCCGATGTAGGCCTAACCTGACACTCGGGAGCTTCAACGTCTCGCCGAGACGTTTACCGTGATGTATAGTGAAACACATTGACAATGACATTGACAATACGGATTAATTAACTCGCACCATGGTAAGCGCTTTCTATTTGTGATATTTTGGGTTTTTGCACTTTATTTTGACAATTATCACTGAATAATTAATGGCTTGCACCATAAAGAATTGCTACTGCAGTGCTGTAGACATGAGCCATTATGTTTATCACAATTTGCAAGCAACTGAAATTAGTAAACTACAGCTGATCATAGCCTTATACGTCGTCTACATTTGGCTGATAGTATTCATTATGACATCATACACTTTATCTTTATTGCGACTAGGTTATTTTATGACGAAAAAAGACTGGCATAACATAATTCTGCTTTATGATAAATAAGTAAATGAAAGAGTAAAAACACTGGAAACGAATATGTCTAAGCCACAAAATGTCCTGCTGGTTAGTATCGCTCTAACTGCAGCTACAGCATGCACAATGCGTGCCTGCACAAAACTTCTTGACGAGACGCAATGGCCCAAGACCCAAGATGAGACCTACTGGGCCAAGGCCAAGACCAAGACATATTGCTCCGAGACCGAGATGAGACCCTAGACGCATCGGTCCGAGACCGAGACAAGATGTTAGTACGTCTCGAGACCGTCTCGAGACCGAGACGTCGCGACTGAGACCGCATCCCTGGAAATTTGCATCTCTTAACTTATGGCAAATTTTAACAGACAATAACTTCACTATTAATACGGCTAGAACCATGAAATTTACAAGATTAACAGAACTTATGGTACTGATGTGTGAAATGACTAAAAACATGTGACATTAAAATATATTGATATTGAGTGCCAAACTTGGCCTTTCAGAATGCTGAGACCTGAAAATAGCCATTTTCCGCATGGGTTAAAACCCAGAAACACGCATAGATTACCGCTGTTTGAAAAAGATTTCTTCTGTAAAATGATTATGGTGGCCTCATTCAAACACTCGTAACTCAAAAAGTACTTGGAATATAGGAGTAAAATTTTGCACAGTGCCTACAGATACATTTACCAGTATTTTATTAAATTTTCGTGCAATTTGGAGATAGTCATTCGGATGGCTATCGTCCATTTCAAATGGAATGACCCTTTTCTAACATTAATGCATCAGTTAGTATGAAACTGGCATCATACATGTGACATAATTTATATATCATATCTAAATCGTGTCCGTTGTCCCATCTTATATATCTTAGTAATGCAAAGAACTGTTTTATGGAGTATGTTCTTTAACGAAGCTGCTTGCCACACACAGGTACTGCAACCGAGAGTTTGATGATGAAAAGATTTTGGTGCAGCATCAGAAGGCAAAGCACTTCAAGTGTAACATCTGTCACAAGCGACTTTTCACTGGCCCTGGACTTTCTATTCACTGCATGCAGGTATGTTCTATAAAACGTAGTGTAAAGTTTTTTTAAGCCATAAGACTCATATCGATGATTTCCATTTCCTTAGTCCTTAGCTAGACACCATCTTACACTTTAAGACCGCGGATATTGGGCTAATGCATTGTGCGGTGTGCCTGTTTACATCCCAGCTTTCATTAGTACTCTTTGCCCCTGCCCATGGAAGGATGGCCAGGCTGAGTTGACTTGGATGGCTGGTTACATACCGAGATGGTTTGCCCACCTGCTGATGATTACCCATTCAAGTACTAACATGATTAACTTCTTTGGTGGTCCAACGGATGAAAAAACTGGACTGTTGTTGAGCAAATTGATAGCTTAGCGACAGTTTCTGGTAGAAAGTCGAAATTCAGACTGCTGTTATTTCACTCTGCCGTTAAGAAACTACTCACTCACTCACTCTGTGATAAAGGAAAACTGAGTCCAATCTATGTGCTACTGCCAAATACAGCATAATTCCAGGTGTGGTCAAGATTAGTGCAAATTAAGCCAAGTATATCTAAACACACTCATGTGCAATTTTTACACTTATTGCAGACAATATTTCGAAATTTTTCGCGTGGAGCATACTTTTGTATTGTACCACTAACTGTCATTAAGTTATCAATAGGGCCCACAGTTTACCGGAGACCGCAGAATTTCGAGCCAAGCCGCGGAATTTGCCCTTTTCCACGGAATTTTGATATTGCTGTGGAATTTCGTGGAATTTTACAGAACTTTAGAAATGTCCGATGATTAGTACGATTGTTGGCTTAAAACTAACTATATCACGGAGAAAATCAAACTGAACTGCCTAAAACTACGTCCCTACTAATAATTCTATTGTATACGGCACAATCGTAAATTTACACAATGCGACTAATTGACAAATTGCGCTTTTGAAAAGAAAAAAGATTGATAATTTTCTTTGTATGTTGCTAGCATAACTGAGCGCCATGCCAGCATCCAAAAAATGAAGTTTTTAAAACAGAATAAAGCTTAGTTTACGCACAAAGGAAAGGCTGCAGTAAGCCGCAGAATTTGGACAATTTTGCTGCGGTGAGCCGCTGAATTTTGCGAACTGGCCTGCGGAATTTGGCAAAATTTACTGCGGAAAACTGTGGGCCCTAGTTATCAACACTCACAAACAGTTAAGTTTTTCTTAGCCCACTCTGTATTGTACTGTCACTACTGTACTAACCACAGAATTATGTTCTTATTATGTGCACTGATCAGGGTTGAAAGAACTCATTTTTTAAACAGCCCAGCCTGGCGGGTGTTATTGGATAATAAGCAACATATGGAGATTTTTTTTGTTTCATTATTTCACTTAGTTTTAAGTGAAGTATTATATTCCTTGCTCGCTATAGCCAGCAGAGCTTAGTGTGGCGGGCCTTGTCTGTAGCAGGCCATCTCCACTATTTTGATGTGGGTGTGACAGGTTCACAAGGAGACAATTGATAAAGTTCCGAATGCAGTTCCAGGGCGGACAAGTATTGAGCTGGAAATCTATGGTATGGAAGGTATTCCTGACGAAGATGCCAAGGAACACGAGAGACAGCTGAATGCATCTGGTGGTAAGTTTGTTAATACCCAGTATTTGATATTATTGGGTCCTGCTGTACCAATGTCTAATACCAATACCGGTACTGGTACACTGTGATGCACTGTATTCATTTTTTGAGAAATATACGTGTATGCAGCATTAGCCTAGCTATACTGTGGCTATTACATTAACCATGTACTTTGACATAAGGAAGTCTGAGCAGTATACTATCGGTATTGGGTGTGATAGCTGTTAAAAATATATAGCCCAGTAGTACCTAGTGCTTAAATCGATAGTCTGATAGTGAATACGGTGGAATGACATTTCCTCACTTTTTCCTGGGCGACATGGAGGAAGAATGCTGATGTAGGCTTATATGTCGCTGTGCCAGTCACACTTTCTAACATTGGTTTTTGTGGTTTGAACCTTTCTGTCACCATTTTTGTAAAAATTGTGACCGTAAGTCACATTTTATGGTTACAATATACCAAAGTCAAATTTGAATGGTGCTCCGCCTCATACTTCACTGGGTGAGCTTACAGACGGTTAGCACAGGCGGTTGTAGGCTACTAGTACAACATGGTTTGGATTGTAGCAGCATCAGAAAGTGACGAGTCAGACATTGAGCTGCCCAGGAAGACTCGCACTTTCCTGGCGCAGTTGAGATCTGGCTACAGTGTTCGGCTAAACTGATACAAACACCATTTCAACCCAACAGTTCCTGACTCTTGCTCGGATGGCAACACGACACCTCACACTGTCACTCACTTATTCAACTGCCCAATGAAACCAACCGATTTGACCCTTGTGGACTTCTGGCTGCGACCCAAAGAGATCGCAGAGTTCCTGAATGCCTGATCCGAGAAAGATGGATGGCGAGCTACAGCAACAACAACAACAACAACAACAGCACTCCTAGTTGGTTGGAGAGGGGACAACTAGCCCAGTAACCCTAACCTTAAACTCAACCCTAGACCTCCCTTCCTTCAATGCCCATGGTGTCTCGATCTTGGCATCTACATTGCCTTGCTCACTTGTTAGAGTTTGTCCATTTCTTTTACCACAATTCAAGCAATCCCATTACCCGGCCTTTACTAATGAATATTGGGCAATAGCCAATATTATTCTAACCCTATCGCTGTATGCCCTACTGTTGGTCAGACTGAGTAATGATATGGTAATGAATACGGTGTGCATTGGATTACACTGTTTGTGCAAGTAACTGCTGTTTGTCTTTATATTTATTTGTGTTGGCGGTCTCCGAGAAGGTCTTGGAGCAACGTTGTAATGGTCCTGAAAAGTTCTGAAAAAGTCCAGGAATTTTTTGTCAGTTAAAATCTGGTAACCCTGTATTTCAGCTTCAGATGCATATTGCTTGTTAGCAGTGGTAAGTAAGTAAGTAAGTAAGTAAGTAAAGTGTAAATTTATGTAGCGCATACTCAAAAAAGATCTCTAATGCGCTCTGGTGTAGGCTTCCTAGCTCTTCTGTCTGTCTTGAGTCATTGCTTATTTTTTGGCAGAATTATTTTGCAGTTGTTATTAACGCACCCAGGCCCATCGAGAGGGAAAATAGGGGTGTAAGTTACCCCAGGCCCTGCGACATTTGGGAGCCCCACCTGTAGAATATAAAAAGTTAGAAACACTTTTTAAAATGTATAATCAACCACGGATTTATACATTAATTATTTAAATAATTATTTTTTACAGTAGTGGTGGAATGGCAACTACAGTTTAGTTACTTGAATTCATTCGATTGTTAAATAACCCCAGTTTAACGGAATATTGGAACTTTTGCTTCACGGAATTTAGTAAATTAACATAAATTTGCATAGTCATTTTTTAATGCACATTAATTTATTAACGCATTACCGTGTTAATTAATGCGTTAATTTGACAGCTCTAATTATATGCTTTAGGGTTGGCTGAGAAATGCTATATGTTGCTCATTTTACTGCCAAGTGGCATAAAAAAATGTCAAATTTGAGATATTTGCATCTAAAAATGCTATTTAATTACTATGCCATGGCCCCCGGCGATTTGACGCTGTTGGTTGGCCTGTGAAACAACGACGATCTGCTTCAGCAATGGCCTAATTGCGTGTTATTTCAGTAAATTATTCTAGTTTGAGTGGTTACGTGAGAGTGGTAGTTTCTGTCTGTCTGCGATACAGGTAAGAATCGAGCGGCATCCAGCACAGCAGCGGACAGTGACTCCGGTATGCTGAACTATCATATGCATTGCTGTTTGACAGGTTTTAGTGCTAGCAGTAGTAGCTCTGCATTGGCAACCACTGTCCCAGACCATAAAATATCCATGCACGTGTAAATGTAAATGTTCAGATGTCTTAGAATAATAATGTTTAATGCAAACTTGTAATCTGAGCAAAGCTCACTTGAGGTGTGTCAGCGTCAGTGCTGCCATCTGGAAGAATCAGTATACAAAGTGCAATAAAATAATGATGCATTTTGAAAGAGTACCCAAATATGAGGCCTCCATTCAGAGGAATCCTTGAATCTTAGAGGTTGAAACTCAAATGATTAAAATGTACATTCTGTGCTAAAAATTTCGTACCATACGTGGTTTGGCCTAGTTTATATCGACGAGGGTTGTTCCATGACTAAGTTCACAAAATTGTGCCATTCCATTAATTCTTAAAATAGGAAAAATTTAAAATATAGATTTTGTAGTGAATTTAATTTTAAACATACACAGAATTTTTTTGGTGATGATGTCATTATTGTGATGTCGCCTGTTAATAGAACACAGTGTATTTGTGTATTATTTTCTCCACTACTAATGAAAAGCACCTCAAGAGCAATCCCCTTAATCGACCCCTTTCGGCACTAACCAACAGGGGGCCAGTAGGCTCTTACCCAGTAATTATACTATAGTACAGCTCTATGGCACTAGCGTAAATATTGCAATTGAACCAGTTCTGTCGAGAGCTGCTGTGGCCGCGTCATGCATCCACTGCCCGAAAGGTCTCGGGTTTGACTGCACCTTTTTTCTTTGCTGTTGTAATTAATTTTTTCAAGGTAATAAATGTCTGACTTGGGGTTAAATGTTGCAAAGAAGTAAAGTGAGCGTAGTGAACTTTGCTTTTTTGACAAAAAATAGTCTAAAGTTGTCCAAAATCGCACACACTGTTGATTTTGGGTGGATTGGAATGAGACCACGTTTTTTGTGTCACCAATTTTTTGCCCAATGTGGGAGAGGTTGTGGTTGATCACTTGCTTTATTCATTTTTGTTATCTCGATTTGTTCCACAGATATTTGTGATTCAGAGTCAGAAGTTGTTTGAAATTGCACAAAATTTTTGAACGCTTTTAGTCTAGGTAAGTTTTGAAGTGCCCTTCAAACTTTGTACCTAAATTATGGCATGACATATGGGAAAGTTTCATGGTATTACTCTGCCTACCCCAAAGTTATTGCAGCCAATTTTTGAATGTCCTTTGTAAAAATTGTTGAGGGAATGCACTTTTCTTTGTGGTTAGCACTAGCAAGATTCTGTCAATCTCTAGCACGTGTAAAAGTTTTGAGGGCACAGCACCCCCTACAGGTCGTAATATGGTTTTTCACAAAAAGCCGACTCACATCTCAAACTTTGTAGTTAGTGAATCAAAGTTTGCAGGAGGAACCAATCTGGAAACATCAGCTTTCCGATTTAGGATATTTCCATCCATTCTAGAGATATTTGCTGTTAAAGTTTGGTGTCATGCGATATCGTGCCAGATTTTGCATGTTTTTGGTTCCAGACTCTTTTAGGGCAGCCCCCTCCTCAAATTTTTGGACCTGCAAATTTCGATCATGTGGCAGAATTTCACAATGATTGCCTGAGGGAGCTGTGAAATCTCTCATTGAAAAATAAATACAAAAATCATCTGCTGTAAAACATAAGGCCTTCCATTACTATGTACAGACAACCTAATCAAGTTTTGTTTGGGTTTTTGGGTGGCTTTTTAGGTGGGTTTACCCTATAAAATCTGCCAGGTTTTTTTTTGTATCTACTCGGGTGTCTCAACCTTGCTTGGGAAGTTGAGATAGAAAGGCACACAGTGCAAAGACTAGGTCATCTTTCTTGTTAACCGTAAGCAATGTCAAAAATGTTTATCTTCTAAAATGTGCTTAAAAGTGCTGGGTTGCATCGGCATTTGTGTGAAAAGTGTCGGGTTGTCATGCTTGTCGGTGTTTGACTGTGTATAGATGATGAAGGTAGTGCTGGTGCCAGCAATACTAGCAGCTCTGCACCGGTGCCTAAGACACAGGCAGCTGCAGCAGCAGCAGTGGGAATTCCCCCAGTACCAGGTTTTGTCCCAATGCCAATGATGCCGGGTATTCCACCAGTTCCTATGGGCCCTATGATGCCGATGGGTGAGTTGATCCTTTGCAGTATTGCTGTAGCTGCTAGCCTGTAGCACTTGTCATTGCCAGATTTTAAACTGATGGCTGAACATGCCTCTGGCACTAGTCGTCAACAGATTGTTTTCACCGCATGATCAGCTAACAGTGTCACTTTTATCCTCACTTTAATAGTAATAGTAATAATTAATAATAATAATGACAGCAGGCTTGACGTATGCCCTGTTATAAATCTATTATTACATATAGTCATTAATCTGAAGGCATTTGCTGGTGAGTTGCTTAATCAACAAAAATTTCTAGGAATACCTTCTTAGGTTGTTTCTACACTGTGTCGGAAGTGTGTCCGAAAATGGACCCCCTAGACATCGTGCAATTAAAACGTCACCGGACACAGTGTAAGTTCTTCTGAAGTCATCTGCGGATTTGCCGTAGTTTCTTTGCATAACTTACTGCTAGGTTTTTCCAGTTATTTTTGTAAAGCACATTATCTTCCGAGGCTATTTCTGGTATGACTACTGAGTGCTGTGGATGCCTATAGACAGATGTGACTAATTGTGCACAGGTCCTGTACCACCGGGCATGATGGGAATGATGCGTCCACCGTGAGTAATTTCTCATTGTGTGTCCTGTTTTTTCATTACCTGTTCTTGTTATCTTACATCAGTTGGTTTGACAGTAGATTTTAACAGCTTGTGAAACACAGTGCCACAAACATTCTCGAAAGCTATTTTTTGAGCATTTTGGCTGGTTAGACAGAAAGCGAATGTATGCATCATGATTTTTTCATTGCTTCTGATGTGCATTCACGGTGCCTAGTGACTTTTGCTTTTATGTGCCATGTATAACTTTGCTTTAATATTATTATAGCGACTCTCTAGTTGCCAGTGGCATCATATCAGGGGGCAATTGCATCCTCTTCTAAATTGCCTTAAATTTTTGGCTGTTGTAATATTGTCGGAAAATCCTGTTTCTGTCAGAAAAAATGTCATCGAAAAATGCAACATTTGGTGCTTATAAACCCATTTTGGGGTATTTTATAGGGCAAAATCAAAATTTGAGCACTCATAATCTCCTCCGCCAAAAAATTGCAACTTCCTGTCTCAGCTTTTTTATCCGACGTTGTTGCTGCAGATGCTGCTAGTTATCACTGATACGTAGGTTGTCGTCTCAGGCTTGTGCTTCATTCTATTGCGACTTGAGCTTGTGGCAAACTGTGTTGCTGATATATTTCGTCCATGGCTAGGAAGCCGGGGTACAGTTGGTTTAATGAACTCGGGCATTCGGGCTACTGAGGTTCCAGGCATCACAACACAGGCATGCGGCTAGAAAGTGATAGGCCTTTGCTGGGTAACAAAAATGAATGAAACGATAGGCTTACTTTGAATGGTGCATGTACAATTTTCTGTAACAGAGAGAGGTCATCTGGAAACAGAGAAAACACAAGTCAACTTGTCAGTTGGCTGTTCCCTATGTCGGGGTAGCTTATGGCCCTCTGCTGGTTCCTAGTCAGTTGGCATCTTTGCTGCTTCCTTTTTGAGGTTTGGTGACCCCTCGGGCCTCACAACTCAGAGTCTCCAACTTGCTGTTGAATTAGGGCCCTTCAGATGCTGCCTCACTGTCTTTACTGTGGATTATTTGTGTTCTGTACTCTTGTGTTGTTGTTCACATTCAGGAATCGTTTAATGATTATTCCAGTCTCACATAGTGTCAGATTGTTACTGATTCTTTTTCTTCTGATTTTTTTCACGACAAGTCTTTGTTGCATTATATTAGTTTAATGTCATAGATAAGTAGTTTGTGTAAGATACCTTCCGATACATTGATCGTCAAAGCTTTCTTGAACATAGTTTCATGTTCTCTAATATTCGCTTTATCTGCAAACAATCTGTTTAATTTTCCGTTCTTGACCATTTTGCCAGCTAGCTTGACTCGTGCTTTCGTCCACTGTGGGATGGTAAAATGAGTATCAGCTTTTGGGCTGAGTTGTAATAAATCGCGATGGTGAGTGTAGTACTTGTAGCTGCCAGTCCAGATGGATCTGACGCTCAAGCTGACTGGCTTGGTTTTCAGCTTTGATGCTGCATTCATCAGATCGATCAGGCGAATTCTTGCTGTGGCAGTGCTATGATGACGGCACCATAAACACTGTCCTTCACTGTGATGTATTACTACTGCTACTGTTACAGTGTTTATTGTGTTGTTGATGGTTGGCGACAGGGTTGTGCCAATGATGCCGATGCCAGGGATGGCACCTGGACCTATGCCACCAGGCTGGCCACCAGCAAGACCAGCGGCTGCCCCCGGGGCTCCAATGCCCCCAGCAGCGGCCGCAGCAGCTGCACCTCCACCCAGCAGGATGCTCTTCCCAGCTGCTGCTTCTGTCGAGGTAACGCCACATCACACGGCTTATTTAATGGGTTCTTTTATTTATCCTACTGTCTATAGATATCACAGTAGTCAATACAGGATCCCGTAGCAAAAACTTCTGGATTTGGATTGTGTGCTTCAGATTGTCATTAGCGCAAAAGTGAGAGAATTGCTGAAATTGGATTAAATTTGTCAAAGGTATCTTAACAAGAAATTTGAGCTAATGTTCACGAGACACGCGAAAGCCTATAGCAGTTCCGGTTCAGTAGTTTAGCTGAAAATTGTGGTGTTCACGCTAAGTTAATATACAAATACCAAATTCTCTATCTGGATTGCATAACGATAGTTCCATGGCGCCACCTTGTGAATGATATAGATTTGTGTCGCAGCCCGAAATCGCCAAAAAAATCCATAAAATCTATTTTGGCGTTCAAGGTCATTCAAGGTCATCGAATCCGGGACCAGTCGAGAGCCAGTGTACGACTTCCTGTTAGTGATTTAGTAACCTAGGCCCTATCTCGCACCGTTACTGAGATACAGCGACTCATTGGCCAAAAATCGCAAATTTTGCCTACCTCCCTTCTCATTTAGCGCCCTCGTTCGGGATGACCCCCTTCGAATTTATGGAAAAGCTTTACAGTTCCTGAAACTAGAGTTTTCCAGGCAGCCGGCAGTGAAGATTTGGTGATTGTAGCTTACATCTGTTTTGACTGATCCACCTGTGTGACAGACAGACGGATGGACAGACAGAATTGCGATGGCTAAGACGTGCTAAAGCAGTAGCTGCTTTTGCGCGTAAAAATAGAACTGGCTTTGTTTTATGTGGGACATGGTGTAGTTGTTCTCTGTATGATATGCCAATGATGGAGCGTGTTTTGTGCTGGCAGGGTGGTGATTGGTTGGTACTGATAAACCAATTACTAATCGTGCCATATCATTAGGGACCAACTTAATTCACGATTTCACGGCCGTGACATTTTCCGTGAAATTGGCCTTCTTCTGTGAAAAACGCCGATTTCCATGAAATTCTTGATTTTTCGTGAATTTTAGCGCTTTTAGTTTAATTTATGACAACTCCAGAGTTTTATCAGCAGCTTTTGTACGGATGTTGCTGTTTGCTGCATGTCGCACTTCAGCACTAAGTAGTTGACATTGACTGTCTTGAGTCTTGACTTAGCGTTGTTTAGAAATTTCTTCGTTTGCATTAGCGCAGCACCTCAAAATAACGTCTGTGGGGCCCGTGAATTTCCGAAACTCTTTCCGTGAATTTTCCGTGAAATTTGACACATTTTAAAAATTCTATCGTGAAATCATGCATTTTTTCCCGTGAATTCGGTTGGTCCCTACATATCATGTGCTCACACGGTGCATTGTCAGGTTGGAAGCAAGCAAGCAGTGCAGTTGTGATGATTTGCTAGCAGGGTATGTGATAAAATGACTCATGGAGCGTGTTGTGTGGTGATGCTAAGCATGCCATGTGCTAGCGCCTAGCAGGGTGTGTGTATGTGTGTCATGTTATGTGTTAGCAGAGTGCATCGTCAGGTCGGATGCCAGCTAGCAGTGCCATTGTCATGAGTGATGCATCAAAGGACGTCGTCCCTGATAACCCGAGTTACCCGACGCCTCCACTGCCAACCGTGCATCCAACATTCCCGGCTTATTCCACTGCTGCGAGCATCAACACTGACCCCTCAGCAGCAGCAGCAGCCGTCCCGTCGGCTCCAGCGATTGTCAGGAAGATAGAGTTTGCAGCCAGCAGCACTTCTAAGCTAATTCACCCCGACGACGATATCTCGCTGGTAATCAAATAATTATATATTCAGATTTATTTACTATACATAATCGTAGCACATAAGTAATAAATCATGGCAGAATAATAGCAGAAAGTTTGGCAACTCAGAATAGTGCCTTG
>Ga0209671_1006547_pt1 | contig 11969 bp, 3 predicted proteins | sample WorMetHERISLAND2_2_FD_187401 | JGI IMG/M metagenome (GOLD analysis project Ga0209671, IMG submission 187401) | Marine gutless worms symbiont microbial communities from Max Planck institute for Marine Microbiology, Germany - Olavius geniculatus... | ecosystem: Host-associated > Annelida >...
CCTCTGGAATCAACTCCCTCCTCACTTCATCAATCACATCTTGATCTGCCTCTTCCTAATTTATCATTCTTCCATGATTATCTCACATCACCAATGTCACCATCACCACTCTTGTCATCCATCACCCTATCATTCTTTCATTCCAAACTTATAACTTTTTTCTCAAATCCTACCTTTCGTAGATATTTGGCACCTCTTCAGATGAAATTATTTTTTGTTTTAGAGTTTTCCAGTTTTTTCATGGCTAGTTGTCTCAGGAACATTCGAGCGAAAAATTATTAAAATCGGATAAATCAGTTTTCAAGTTAGAATTGAAAATGTTGGGGATGGTTTTTTTACACACAGTGTAGTTGTAGTGACAGTAGTAGTAATGCTAATAGTAGTAGTTGTCCATCAGTGCAGAGTTCATGTTGGTGATCTTTACGACTCTTCCGTTGTAGTATTAGTAGTGGTAGTTGTTTTAGTAGTAGTGGTCTTAATAGTAGTGCTAATAGTAGTAGTTGTTGGTCAGGTTTTGTCGACCTCCGTGTGCCGTGGACGGCTGCACTCATCTCTACCAATGCAAAGACCACGCTGGTGATCTCTATGATTCAATCCTCGTTGAACGTACTGTTCCTCCTATCGGGCGGCTCGGGCCTCGCGAGTTCCTCATCTTTGACGCCGAGCAGTGTTATCCGGAACTTGTCGTCACGTTCCAGGTGTGGCCGAGCAAAGTCAACTAACAGACAACTAGCTGCATCGCGTGTATAAGGCCCAACCTAATTCATGATTTCACTGATGTCACACGATCCCTGTGCATATAATTGGCAGGTTTCTATGTAATTGGAAACGTCCGTGAAATTGCATCCAATCCTGAGAATAAAGTCTTTGTATTTTTTCCTGCATTATAGGTCAATTTCTCGACGTTTATTCCACAATTTTTGGTGCGTTACATGTGACTGATAGTGGTGATTTATGATTTGAACAAAAGAACGATATAGTAATGATGGTAGTGAACGAGTTCGTTAAATCGCCGCTAAATCAGCATTGCAATAATATGTTGTGCATATATCCTGCCATCGATATTTCACTTCAGGCATGTTTAGTAAGGAAAATTGCAATGATTTTAAGCCAATGCAAAAGAATGTTCGGGTAAATTGTATTTCTTCTTTGTGAATTAGGTTGGGCTCTACTCATGTATATTTGACAGAAATAGACTGAACAACTACTTTTTCAACCAATAATACCGAGGACCACTTAGACGTCAGAACCTTGCTTTATCACTTATTATTTGTTTCCAAAATGCCACAGTATAAAACTCCTGGTTTCATAAAATGGTACTGCCAGTTCAGCACAGCTATTGTACGGCATTGGCCGAATTCATAGAATCGTTCCAAAAATACACCTTTTTTAGCAGCACAGTACCAATGTAACCCAATATACATTTGAACTGATTTGTTTGAGAGGACAGGTGATTGGGCTTCACCTATTTCTGGGAACCATATCGGCGTAGGGGTGAGGATGTTTTGTCTTTGACCGAGTCAGCTAGAGGGGGCTACACCCAGTTAGTCCTGCTGTCTTCACATAGCCATTTATTTATTTTAGTTTGACCAACAAATCAGACTGGAGCTGAATGTTTGGTATTACTGCAAACTGGGTGAGAAATACTACAGCTGAATTGAACTAAACTGAACTGAATCGCCTGCTCAGTTGTGTCTGTGGGAGGAGTGTACTATGTATATACACTGTGTCCCAAAAAACGTCCCACTTTTTTGTTGTCCATATCTAGGGACCAACTTAATTCACGATTTCACGGCCGTGACATTTTCCGTGAAATTGACCTTCTTCCGTGAAAAATGCTGATTTCCATGAAATCCGTGATTTTTCGTGAATTTTGGCGCTTTTAGTTTAATTTATGACAATTCCAGAGTTTTATCAGCAGCTTTTGTACGGATGTTGCTGTTTGCTACGTGTCGCACTTCAGCACTAAGTAGTTGACATTGACTGTCTAGAGTCTTGACTTAGTGTAGTAAATATTCGTTGTCCTAAAATTTCTTTGTTTGCATTAGCGCAGCACCTCGAAATAACGTCTGTGTGGTCCGTGAATTTCCGAAACGCTTTCCGTGAATTTTCCGTGAAATTTGACACATTTTAAAAATTCTGCCGTGAAATCGTGCATTTTTTCCCGTGAATTCGGTTGGTCCCTATCCATATCTTTGCCAAATTTTAACCAATTTTCAAAATTTTTCCCTGATGCATTCTGTAGACAATTAGCAATAAACTGGTTGTTAAATATCTCATCATCCATTAATCATCATTAATGGGTGGTGGGAAAATATAAGTGCAAGAAAAACTAACAATAATAAACAGCCAGCATGTTGGTAAACAAAATACACCTCCGACAAAAGTGCAGTGAATGATCTGTACAATTCTACACTTTGTTAGATCCGTTTCTTTGGATATCTGGCATGTTGAACGATATGTTTGTTTCTGGCTTTTGTGGTTTAGCAAGCCTACCATTTCTCCACAGTGGTCACTTTCTCTTCAGTACGTGTATGCTTCAGTTTACCGGTTTCCTGCTTTTGGTCAATGCTGCATGTTTTCAAATCTCTGTTAGTAACATTTCCCAGTCTTTCCCTGTTGCAGTTTATCTTCAAACATTCTGCTAATATCCTCCAAAACTGTATTTTTTGAACCAGTACAAGTTCTTAATCAGAGCCTTGTCTCCACTGCTAAATGGCACATTGCATCACCAGTATATCATCCCTGCATTAAAAAGTATTATTTACTATAACATCGTCTGCTTTTAATTACAGACATTAAAAAATATATGTAAAACTAAACATAATGTAAATTTTTTAATCAAAATTACTAAAAATTGTATAAGAAAATAATGTTATGCATATGTATTATAGTAATTTTATTGATTTTTGCAAATTTATGTTTCACATGGTAGTGTGGCGACACAGTTAAAGTGTGAAGGGATATTTAATGACTGCGTTATTACGTATTCTCCACAGTATGTGCCAGTAAAAGAATTATGAAAATCGGTCAATAATTGGCGAAGATATGGACAAAAGTACAGTGGCACGTTTTTATGGCCCACGGTGTATATTTATAAGTGTATTTATAAGTGTTCAGTTCAGATGGCGAAGTGCAGTGGGTGAGTTTAGTTGATTTCAGTTGGGTTCAGTGCATTTCTGTCACTTTGTACATGCCGTCATGTGATTTGACCATTTCGATGCTGATCTCAGGTAAACTGTCATTTGTGACTTGCAATTCTGGGACCACATTTTTGAAACTTCTTTGGAAGATCTGATCCTTGGAAGACTTTTTTCCTAAGAAAGCATGCAGATTTTCGGAACTTATCTGGAAAATGTCGGAGAATTTAGAGGATCTACGATAAAACATTTTGAGGAGGATATGCTCATTTTCTAAGCCTTTTGGGGAACTTTTTTGGAAGAATTTAGGAAAATATGTACGAAAGCACTAGTCTTTCTTACCAAGGACAGCTGTATAACAATAATGCAATTTTTACAATACACACATTGTTGACAGTTAGATGTTGTATGTGATGTCATTTCGGTGTCATTGCTGTTAGATTAGCAATGGGTATTTTAGGCAAATTGGCATTTGATCAACTTGAAAGATGAAACGATGTGTAAATTCTGTTTGTGTCGACGTGTCAAGATAAAAGTTTTCCTGAGAATTTTTTTCCAAGAAGTTTTGAAACTGGGTGATTATGTCACATGGTCAGTATAAGCACAACTGAAAATGTGGCCCCTGGTTGACATTTGTAAATAGTTCAGCTGCAGTGTCTTAAATATGCTGCCATCCGCAATGACATTCTCATGTTGTTTTTTCTCAGTCATTGTAGTTTGTTCCCAATGGTTAACATTCAGTTTATATTTGAACTTAGTTCATCTGCAGGGGTCTCAAACTTTTAAAAAGTTAAAATGTTGAACGTAACGGTGACAGTGTAGCCAAGTATTTTTGTGGCATGTTTTTTTCTGACAAATTTCTGTGAGTGCACTTTGTATATCAGCAACCAAGACAGAATTATCGTAAAAGTAATTTAAAACAATTTTGCTCATGTTTGATGTGTTACAAATCAGGTAAAGCTAGCCAAAAGTTTTAGTAATGATGGAAATGAGCTCTCTTGAGGTCTTCTTTAACTGGGTGCTATACAAATTGACATTTTTATTTCATTTCATCCAGCTCATAAGCACTCTATTTACAATAGAACCCTCTCATACTTACCAGGTAGTTCAGTATTGAGACCTTTGCTATATTCCCTATATATCTTCAACTGACCAGTCTTGTGTACAGGCCTAAATTATTTGGTCTGATTCAGCACGTTTACTTTTTAGCCTTGGCCGATCCATTTCAACTCGGCCCATTTTTCGGCTTCGCCCGGCCCATTTTCCTGCTGAAATTGCAGGCTTAGCTTGTTTCTGTGACTTTGCAGAAGCAGGCTGTTTATTACCATTGTAATTTAGCAGCTCACTGGTTTATGTGGAACAAACTGATGTTATATTATACAAGCAATTAGATGGCCATTTTGTTGGATTACAGAATGCCTTTGAGGTGAGCCTAGCAATGTTAAAAAATTTGATTTTTGGCTGTAGCCTCAGATCATTTCAGCTACTCCCCCACCAATCCACCATAATTTATCGCTTCACCCAGTCCCGGGCCCACTTTTTTGTCTTGGTTCGTAGCAGCATTGTTTATGATGATAGCTGGCTTGTAATTTGTGCTGTCAAATTAATGCGTTAACTTAGCACATTAATAAATTAATGTGTGTTTTAAAAATTAACGCACATACGTAAATTTACTAAATTCTCTGAAGCAGGAGTTGCAGTGTTTCACTCAACTGCGGTTATTTTGATGATCGAATAATATTTAAGTAATTAAAAATCGTTTTCTTGCCATTCCATCACTACTGTCACAGACCTGCGACACAAACAGGACTTTGTGGGCTTCATTTTTGTCACTCTTTTGCTGTAAGCCACCTACAATATCAGCAATATTCAGAGGTTGTTGACCAGTAATATAATTAGTGCTGGTACTTTTGAGTTATTTTTTTTACATTAATCTGAGTAATTGCTAAGCAGTATATGTACATTTGTATTTTCTGTAATGTGCTGAAGTTCTAAGTTCAGGCACTTACTTGCAACAAAATTTTTCTTCAAATATTGTGCATCTGGATATTAGTGCTGGGACTATTCATAATTTGTTGACCGCAATATAATTGCTGATGTGACTTAGTTACTTTTTATTGCATCGGTCTGAGTGCTGATTAGTGCCGGTAACATTTAGAGGTTGTTGACCAGGAATATAATTAGGGCCGGTACTTTTAGTTATTTTTGTTGCATTAGTCTATGAGTAACCGCTAATCAGTGTATTTATATTTGTAAATTGTCTAACATGCTGAAGTTCTAGCTTCAGGGACTTATTTGCAACTAGTCCATTTATTCTTCATGTTGTTATGAAAGTAACTTTCAAATACTCCATGTCTGGATACAAAGAGGCTTGTAATTTGTTTCATTGCAATATTAACATGAATAAAACTGGATGTTTTTTTGTGCATTTTTCTGACAGAAAGCTGCAAATTTCCGATGGAGGAGATATATATGGTTGTTCAAGGTTTTAGTTTAGCTCCAAAATTCTCCTTTTCGACTTCAAATTTTGTAGTTGTGGAAGAAAAGTTTCTAAAAAGAACCAATTTTTCTGACAGGCTAAACTTTGTGGGAGAAAGTTGCCCGCCTCACTGACGTGATCCTTGGGCTTGCTGTTTGTGTCGGTCAGGCCAAAAAGTGAATTTACTGTTTGGATTAAATTTAGGTCATTATGGGCTCAGGCGTTGTTTTTAATTGCAAAGCTTTAAATAGGTTATGTGGCGTTCTCCATGTCGGCATGAATGTTGTTTTTAATCTTAAAGTTTGGCTTTTTCGTAAACGGCATTATTGGCATAAGTTGATGAAATTAGTTCCATGCGACTAATTCAAATAAGAGCGTTAATAAAACTCTTTTCATTGTCTATTGATTTGTTTTACATTTCTGCAGGATTCATGATAAATAGTTTTGTGTTTGGAAACTAAACAGTTTCTTTTAATTTTATCTGAGATACTTCAGTGCAATAATAAACCTATGTCTACTAATATGTTTGCTGTTTTTTTTTTCAATTGGGATCACTGACCAAATTGTATATACATATTTTGTCAAATTTTTAAGATTGGTAGGTCTCCGACAAATATTGTTTTTTCGGGGGTGGATCAGTCTGACTCTGAGAATTATTTGGCACTTTCCCACATTATTAAACAGCTTTAGTCGTCTTTGTTAATTTTCTTAGTTAAATTTGGTTATCTTTTATACTTACCCTCCAATATTTGAGATTACAAAATGTTTGTGGAGCTTTCTAGCAAGTAATTTATGATAAACGTTGGCAGTGTTTTTTACAGTTTGACTGGTTCCTAGTAAATTATTTGTTGTTTTAATGACGTCTTATTTTAATTGCAACAATTTGTTCATTCATTTTTTGTAAATTCGCTGATTGTGTTTATTATTTATTTGTACCATACAAAAATTGTATAATTGTGATGTTTTGTTTTTGTCATTTCACTGAATATTGCGTCTTTTCTCGGTTATTTGTACAACGTAAATTGTGTAGGCTTAATTATAATAAAAGTGTATTACTTCTCTCAGCCCTAATATTGCGTTTTTCTGGCTATTTATAGTTAACAGGCTGTGCAGTTCTGTCGATTTTTGCGTTTTTTGGTTCCAAGTTTATTAAATTTGTTCCGTATGCCATATAGTGATATACTTCTTTTATGCTTCCATCATGATATATGCACCACACTGGACACAAGATGGGTTTCTGATTGTGCTATAAATTGTAGAAGTGTTCACTGATTATCAGCAGCGTCGTTGGTAAAAAAATTAGGCAGGCAGGAAGTTGAAATTTTCCGTCAGACGCTGCAAATATCCGATAGAATTCGGACAGAAAGTTGCTAATTTCCAACCGAGGAGATTATGAATGCTCAGACTTCCAATTTTGTCTCCAAATTTTCTTAAAATGGTGGTTTCAGCTCCAAATTTTGCATTTTGGACAATCATTTTTCGGACAAGAAGATTTTCTCATAGCAAAAAAATTACGGTGGGCATTTGCCCTTCCCCCTGCCTTCTTGCCTCGACGCCACTGATAGTTACTTTCTCCAATTTTATCACAGATGGGTATTCGGTTAATTAGAAAGTAATTAATTAGCTAAATAATTACTTCATTAGCTGATGTAATTTTTATTAATCGGTCAATCAACCAAAAAAACTGACAGCAGTCTTAATTCTAATTACAGGCAGACTAATTGTAATTGAATTTTAATTAGTTGGCCGACATTGTAGGTCACTTACTTAGAGTTATTTTCTTGTCGACTTTTTAGTAAGCGCATTGTACAGTGACAATACTTCGTCGGCAATTATTTCCGATTTTGGGGGGGTAATTATCTATTTTTGCGCTTGCAGTGTTGCCGGTGTTACACAGAAATGTGACAATATTAATGGCCAGTTCACACCTACGACGCAACTCAACTCATCTGTCATGGCTGAGGGCGACAAGGCAATGACGTCATTAGCACTGTGACGTCACGCTGCTGTGCACAGACCACGCGTTGTTTGCTTGAGTTGAGTCGCGTCTTTCGTGTGAATTGGTCATAAGTCTTGTATGTTCACTCCAAAGATATTATACCCATCACTTGTGCCGTTATAATCTGACGTTTAATTCTCTATCAGTTGGCGGAAAATGTCAGTTCCATACTAATTCTAATTGTAACTTTTCCAAATGGCTAGCTATAATTAATTACTCTAAAATTTTACAACTACCTATCGAGGTATTGCATTAATCAGGCGATTATTTATGCGACCTTCTTAACAGGCCACATTACGGGTCCGTCTGTCTGTCTGTCTGTCCGTGCGTCTCGTAACTTGTAAACGTGTAGCAACGGCTATAAAGTGCACTGAACACTCCGAACTTCGCCGCTTGATAGTTGATTGAAACAGCAAGTTAATTTAAAAGCTTGTTCGAAAAGAAAAATGCCGTGCAAACAGTAGGGACACAGATCGTTTACAAAAAGCGTTCCGTAGCAATATTTCTCGCGTTTCGCTCACGCGAATATCTACGAGTATCAATACCAATTTGTGTTATTATTAATCAATCTACTAATCATGATCGATCTGTTTATAGCACCGATGCGCCAATAGTGTACCGGATATAGATTATCGATACATAACGTGCGTAGCATAATAGGCCTAGTCGTCGCATCTTTTGTATAGGCCTACACGTCGTTGAATTATTGTCTGCATGTGCTGAGGTAGACCATACACAGTTCGAATTGAAATTCGCTTGATAATAACTAACTGTTCGAATCACATAAACGGACAATTACGTTACAGATTTATTGTGCGGTGCGGCTGTCGCCACGTTAGGCTTATCGCCCGTCTGTCCGTCCGTCTGTCTCCTATACAGGCTTTCATCTCGAAAACCAGTAAGCGCAGGAAAACGAAAAATGGGTGAGCCCAAATAACAAGCGCCTTGATTGTGACGGTAGTCGTGATTCTGTTCCCAAAGTATTGAAAGCCTCGACTTAGAGGGTTTGCGCTCTTCCGAGTGCTTTTTGTTTTCACGGTGCATAGCTGTTCGTAGCTGAGTATTAGGCCTACGTGCGAGAATTTTTTTAAACTGATAATTGGCTCCCATGGGGAACGTTTACACCAACGTCGTTTTTGCCGTTTTATTGTCTGAGTTAGGAGCATGTGCGAAACGGATGGGCGAAGGGGCAAGACTTGTAATGCGCCTATTAGGACGGCCGCATATCTTCATGTGAAAGCCGTGTATACCTGTATACCGGCATGGTAACTATTCGAATAAAATACGATCGATTTTTTGCTCAGCTCTGCTGATATTGTTCACTCAATCTTCCCCGTACGTCGCTCGTCGATATTGGAAATCGGAAGAATAATTACCGTCAATTGATGAGTGCTCTAACTATCCGCTTGTTCGTACGCCCTCTCGTCTGTCTGTCTGTCCCTCAGTGTGTCTGTTTCTGTAACAGTTGTGAGTTCCTCTCTCTTCTTCAGGTTTGCTGTCCGCTAGAGCATACTGAGATAGTGTCGCGTCATTATTCTGTTATAAACCTTCACCAGTAAATGAATGAATGAATGAGTAATTGAAACATTTAAACATCTTTAATGTGCGTTGCAGCCAACAGCTGGATTAGCATAAAATAGATAGAATATGAAAAAATAAGAAACAGCTGTCTACGTAGAATTAACCTACCAGTAGGCAGTGACGGGCAAAAGTTAACTAAAATGTTGGGCTATTTTTACTTGTAGTTACACCATTAGTTTGGTAATTTTAAATAATAAGTTAAAAGAATAGTTAACTTTAAAAATAGTTACTAACTACAAAAATTAACTATATTATTTTAGTTAATTCAAATATTGCGTTTTCATGGTAACTACTGTACAAGACAACTGCTCCGTTGTGTGTGCTGATCAAAAACGTGTATTGTCAATAATTGTCCTCGACGATCGTTCAGTGTTTGGTGTTGGAATTGTGCACAGCTGACCACAATATTCTGTACCATAACAGGGTGTTTACACGATCCAGCAAACTTCCAGAAAACGTCCAGCATTAGCACGTGTTTCTACGCCGCCGTATGTCTCTAAGCATAACAATATTCGACACGGCGCCACGAAGGCGCTTCATTCCGTTTTTGGCGCCGTTCGCAGACAATTTTACAGCTGTTAACTTGACAACAGTTGGCGCCGACCGTTCACCACTGCGCGTATGTAGTAGTTAATCAATTATTTACTGTTTACTCAAGAAACTGCATTAAAACAGATTTTCGACAATAATTCAAATTAATTATATGCACCGGTTAGGAACAGACACATAGGCTGCGTACGCTAATGTACAGTAATACTGCGTCGTCATTAACTAACAGCTATTGGCTAACAATGACTTTTTACCTGCTGTTGTTTCTAATACTAGGCTATTTGTTTTCTCTGTATTTTGGTACCCTGCGCAAAATTTAATACAAAATCTGTGTTGCTGCAATCAAATTGTAACTATTTGGTAACAGTGACCTACAGTAGCGGATCAGGGTTTTTTGGATGTACATGAGACTTAACAAAGGGGGGGGGGATTCTGTCCGACGGTTGCCAATTTCCTAGAAACCGAATATGATTGAACTTCATTATTGCGATGAAACTGTAGCGAGACGTTTTCGGATCGACTTCGACTGACTATAAACGCGGCAAATTTACGGCAGGTCGAGAACGATTAACCGGTGAAATAACTTTTGGAGGAATATTTTCAGTGACTGCTAACTTAGCGGCATCGGAAATGACCTGAAAATCGTATTTTTTGCATTTAATGATTTTTATTTCTCATTACCGTTTACATAAGATTAAGCTGGCCTTTGACGGGCTGTATGAAATCATACTTACTTAACTTACTTACTTACTTAACTGGCCTTGGCCTTGACCTCTCGAAGACCACTGGCTTGGGCCTGGCCTTGGGCCTAAAATACTGGCGCATTAGAAATTAATTTTAACGTTTTCCGCTGTATAAATTCACGTTTTACTTAGTTTACTTACTTACTTACTTGCTGGCCTAAAACTCATTCCTGGTTAGCAGGCCTTGCGGCGACATGCGATGCGGGGGTCCACTATGCAAGCCTCATCTTATGAGTAAACGCTCATCGCACCGCGCCCATGCAGCGACTCTCTCTAGCCTCACTCCAGCGACGACGTTGGTTGGGGCAGAAAGTTGAAGATACAGTGCCCAAAATTACAATTTTTGTCCCTACAATTTCCCTGTCTTTAAATTTTTAAAACATTTGACCCCAAATTTGGTATTTTCTTAAAAAAGTTTCGTTGGGTTGAAAATTTAGTGTGATGAAAAGGGAAAACCGGAACCCCCTTTCCGCTACGACACCACCGTTTAGCCTTATAAGATATTTACATACGATCCAGCAAACGTCCAGCATTAGCACGTGTATTTTGAATACATTTGCTGGAAGTTTGGTGGACGTTTGCTGGATCGTGTAAACACCCCATTAGTAACTGTCCGCCTGTGCAGTCTATTTCTTTTCACCAGGCAATTAACTGATGGATTGAGTTGATCAGACCATGAACTGGTCACGCTAAGTGCACTGCAAATAGACTGTAGCCACTTTAAATAGCAAGTCACTGGGTCAGTAGATACTCTATAGGCCCCTAAGTGCTATATGGCTCATGGAATCTAGTCTGTACTGCAAGCCAAGGAAAACTATGTGACACGTTAAGGCATCAATTTTCCGTGCTACTGACGACGACTTGATATCATCAAAATTGTTCTCTGAAAATCTGCATTAAACATTACATTTTGTCCCTCTTTAAATGCACCAAACTGCACAGATTTCCACATATTTTTTTAATTTGAAAGGAAGGTGACACGTACCTTGACCTCATAAATACCACCCCAGACTTTTCTTGGCACGCGTCCACCGTCCTACTTTTTGTGAGCATCGAACCGCGGCCGCTGAGTGGCCGACATTATGATCTAGGGGCCTATACTTCTAAATTGAAGCGTTTGTTAGAAAAAAAATCTTTGTCCAGCTAACCACTGCATAAAATGCAAGTTTTGAGCAGTTTCGACAACCGTGCTAGATAAACAAATAATTAACCGAAGGGTATTAGATATAACCTCCTTGGCAGGTGTAAAGTAACGCATCCCGCGATCACATCGCTGCGACAGTAGGCTATGGTAATCGTGTAGGCCTATAAGATAGACAGCAGATCGATGCATCTGGTCTGGCGTGAATCGTTTCAGTAATTTCACGGCAGAACAGACAAACAGTTGTGCATATGATTGTCTGTTTTATATAAGTAAGTAAGTAAGTAAATGATTTATAAAGCGCCAAAGTCTCAGAAAGAATCAGGGCGCATAGGAC
>Ga0209671_1006549_pt1 | contig 11967 bp, 6 predicted proteins | sample WorMetHERISLAND2_2_FD_187401 | JGI IMG/M metagenome (GOLD analysis project Ga0209671, IMG submission 187401) | Marine gutless worms symbiont microbial communities from Max Planck institute for Marine Microbiology, Germany - Olavius geniculatus... | ecosystem: Host-associated > Annelida >...
TTTGTCGCCCATCACGGCGGATATCGTGATACGCCGGCGCGTTCACGCCCAGTAATTACGGCAACATATCGTGTCGCCCAGCCGGACGACTCGCCCCGCCAAAGAACTCAGTTTCTACCATCGGGCCGCGCTGTATCAGGTAAGCGCAGTCAACCGAAACCCCGCACATTTACCCCCTCTTCTCCGGATAGTCACCCCTGGATCAGAAAATGAACTGTTCTGGTACACTATACGGGAGCTTGCCAGGGAGTACGGTCTAACACACACATTTCGCCGAGTCGCTAATACACATGATATAGAGCTGCTTACACGAGTCAGACTCGTGACCAGAAGCGCTTTAGAATCTCGGAAGTGGCAGAAGATTGGCATAACCTAATGGTACCACAGCGTACTATGCGGCCATTCATTGCCTGCGTCAGCAAACAACTAAACCTGCGTTGCAGCCAGCAGACATATCACCGCCCTAATCAGCCAGACCAAGCCTTTGCCCCGTAGCCTGTAAGCGAATACCCATTTTTTCATCCCGCTGAGGATAAGAGACTGAGTTGACATACCGTAAGCATGCAGTAGGTTAGCAGTTTGCTCAAGGCCGCTTGCAAATGATCCGCGGTAAGAATCAAACTGTAACCTAAAAGTTACGAGTCCGAAATATTCTATAGATCAGTTGCATGTGCGAAGTCATGGTGTATCTCAATTTGCCGCCACCAAAAAAAATCAGAAATCGGGTTCGACCTAGTCACTTAAAAAGCAAATAACGTATATCCAAGAAAGTAAGAATCAATTATACGCTGTTGCTCGCGGAAAGGGTATTGGGGGCTTTTGTCTGACTGTGAACGACCAGTAACCGAATTCGGCACATACAGGTAGTTAGTGCGACCGACTAACCTAACCGCAGCATAGTAATTAACTGAACTATAGGCGTCGTTTGATGCGGTTTCGGGTTCGATCATTCGAGGACAGTAGCTATCAACGAACGGAGATGACAATACCCGTCGATACATGGCGTACGGTACTTAACGGCGACTGGGTTACATACCGAGGCATTTTGATCCCTCTTCGCGTGAACGATAATAGGCCTAAGTATTTTTCTGGCATCATTTACGACCACAACGTTTAGGCGCGTTTCAAGTGAGATTAGCATTACGAGACGTCAACATGCGGGTCCAGACTGATAATTTTCCCAGATGAAAAGCGATATTATTAACGGTAGTATACATACGCGCCTTATGTACGGCGATCCAACCAATACCGGACAATCGATTGCTTCTGTACATGCATGAACATACAGATTTGAAATAAGTCCACGCCATACAAGTATGTCAAACGTAACCTGACCAATTATAAGTTTCCATCTTCTTCCAGCATCAATTTGTCTCAGTGACGAAGTGGCGAAAAGCGGTGGTGACGAGAACATTTTTGTAGCCAGAAAATCAAAAATAAAAATAGTTTCACACGCTGCAGTACACGCTGTCAAGAAAGCGTAGTTTGTGACGTCGTCTTGTGGTTCGCAAAAATATTTTTTATCAAAATTATTTTAAAGCGATGTATTTATTTCAACTGATCAGCGTATTACTAGTTACATTACATTTTACACTTATTTATTAAATATCGTTTTTTGTGCGACTTGGCTTTTAAATTAGTACTGGCTTGCAGTCATTATGCCTTCGTGTCAAAACGTATTCTCTTGAGCCTATAGTGAACTGAGAAAAATGAAAAAAATGAACAAACAAAAAATAAAGAAATGCAATATAATATGTATACAATTTGTCACAGATTTGTTGAGCTTGCGCAATGTGACTTATAAAGCCTGCATGTGTGCCACAGAGAGTTCTAGGCAACTTCTAGGTTACGCACGATGCATAGACGGACCTTTAGAGTTTAATCTGCATTTGTACAGCGAAAGAATCGATCTTTCCGCCGTGCAGTATTATCTCATCTAGTATAACAGATTCGACTCGCCATTGCCTAATACGTTTCGTGCGCTATCTAAATAACGGCCCGTTCGTCTCCGTACCTCCCTCCACTCGTTTCGTCCCGGCCGGATATGAAAATCTATAAGTGTCGTGCAGGCGGCACGCAATATAACGGCGACTGGCGAGCCATATATGTCCGGCTCGACGCGACGCAATTTAGGCGAAACACGTGCTACGCAGATTACGCAGATTAATGGCATCTTCTACGATTGACGGCGGACGCGAGGCCACGGACGGACACACAGAGAGAAAAAACACGCAAATCGGATTGCAGATGGCAAATATGATTTCCGCTGCACGAGGAAGCGAGCGGCATCTGGAGCGACCGCGCGATCTCTGTAGGAACAGCAACGGCGATGCGACACAACTCATTTGCTACAACACAACTTCGACAGTTTAGTTTTAGACACATAGCTGAACACTTGCAAAACAGTTTCGGATTCACGCAATATTATGCAAGACATCATTATAGCCATTTTATTAAAAATTTTCCACTGTTTATCAGCAAAAGTACGACTTCTGCATTTCACAAGGTAGTGAAGTGACAGTATTAAGGTGAGGTAGCCAAAACTAAAGTCGTTTGTGATAACGTTCTTCGTGATGTCGCACGCCAAAAATTATTAAAATCGGCCAATGTTTCACGAAGCTATTTAGAAAATAAAAGTGGCATCTTTTTAATAATGACCCACGGTGTATACACTGTATCCGGAAAAAAAGTAACCCCCTAGACAGCGTACAATAAAAATGTCAAATCTGCACAAATCTGAATAAAATTTCGTAAATTTAATTACTAGTTAATTGCTAAAACACCCACCAAATTACAATAAAAAATAATATTTCTTAACGGAGTTATTAATTGTTGAATATCGATAACAAAATATATCTGTTACCAGTATGGCGTTGCACAAGTAAACCCCTCTGTTAATGTACATTTGCATAACTTCAACAAACAACAGTTGATTTTAACAAAATTCCACGTTAACAAAGCACCATTTAATGGCAATCAAAGTGCCAAATTTCAGCTAAATGTGCCGAAGCAAACAATAGCTACAGCGGCTTTTGTGAGGTCACCACCAAACACGTCAGTTTCTGGTCTTTGTAGACAACGTTTAACACAAAGAAGTAAAACTCAAGTGTTTTGGAAAGACGTCACAAAAGTCGCTGTAACTGTTGTTCGCTTTAGCAGATTTAACTGTAATTTGGTATTTTGCTTGTCAACAGATGGTGCACTGTAAACGTAAAATTTTGCTAAAATCAGATGTTGCTTGTTGAAGTTACACGAATATGCAATTTTGAAACGAAATTTGACAATCCTTTTAGCAATTTACTGGGGATTAAGTGTATGAAATTTTATTCAGATTCGTTGAGATTTGACATTTCTGTTGTACGATGCTTAGGGGGCTACTTTTTTACCGGACACAATGCATAAACTATTGGAAAAATTCCGTGACGCCAGTAAAATTTCACGGTTACTGCTTTAAACTGCACGAGGCTCTGTGCTGCCATTAGGACGTCTATACAGTAGGTGGCAATGCAAGGCAAGGCAAGTGGCAATGTGACGGACGACTTGGGCAACGAACGACGAGCGAATGCAGAAGCGTTGTCGTACACGCGACGACTACAACGATTTCTCATCTCCTCCTCACAACGTCGACGACAACGACGACGACGACTGCCGTCCCGCCTTGCAGCACCGAGCACAGCGAGCAGACACCAGACAGACTCACAGTGAGACACACTGGCCTCTTGGTTGCATAGGCCAGGACTTCTTGGTACAGTGCCTGCGGTCAGTGGCAATTTCTGGGGGGGGGAGTGCGAGAGGGTCGGCCAATTCTGCTATGCTACCTCGTCGGTGCTGTCACTAAATTGTCCAAGAAAGTGATAACTGAAGAGTCACAGATTCAGACTGCACCAGAAACCACCAGATAACACGTCAAATTTTCAGAAAAAAATCTAGGTACTGTGCAATATTAGCCCATCTTCTGGCTTTCCGGGGTTGCGCGATTGGCTGACAATGGTGACCTGAACGCTGGATACTGCATTCGAGTGGTGTCCACCCCGAAGGTAAGGTAAGGTAAGGTAAGGTAAGGTAAGAAAGGCAATATTACCCCCAACAGACAGGCAAAGACCCAAACAGACACCAGAACCTCGAAAAAAATAAACAGAGAAAAACAGAAAACAAGGCGGGGGATGGGAGACAAGCGACCGGTCCACGGGGTGAAAATTAACCCATTAGTGTCTGAATTATTTTATAGTTTGCCGTCGAAGTAGGTGTCCAATTTTTGGGGACGCTAGGCATGAATGGGTTAAACCGAGCTACGGTACCATAAGTCTGCGACTGACTGCAAGAATCTCGTGTCGTGAGATCGATGACCAAGTCAGTGCATAGCGAAGCTCGTCGCCCGGGACGGGACGAGACGGACGACGGGACTGCTGCCTTAGCGCACACCGGCCGGTGTCACATTAAAATGTCTTCCCCATGAAAATCCGCTCGGGGAGAGATAACCACGGATTTGATATGTCTCCCCGTATTAAAATATCGCAGGCCTCATAAAAAGTCTCCCCATTATAAGATCGCCTCTCAGAAAAGTCTCCCCCGGCCGACAATTTACCCACAAAAATCCGTCCCGCCTGGGCGGCCGCCGAACGGGGCGGATTTTTGCCGGTAAATTGTCGGCTCGAGAGATTTTTCTGGGTCGTGATCCTATGACGGGACACCTACGGTCGGTCAGGCCACCCGCGAGTCCATTAAATGCAATTTCGTGTAGATCCGTCGCGCGACCGTGTCCCGGGAAAAGGCCGACCGTAAATAACAGTTTGCCCGCTGCTTTACATACGCCCGGGCGGGGCCCAAGCCGTCCGGTCCGGTCCCGGCAGGACGGACTGCAGCGCTGCGTATTTTATCATCGCCGAGAAAACCCGACTTCCGACTCCCGACTGCCGCGTATGTCTCCTGTCCGACACAGCAGCAGTCACTCCTGTAGTGTTTCCCAGCCGGAGACTACGTCTATAGACATCACTGAAACTAAACTGAAACGCAATCGCGTGCGATAAATCTGAAACTTAAAACTGCGTCTCTGGTTTTATCACTGCCAAAAATCTCGAGCACTGTTTGAGTCTAAAACTATTTTAGGTTATGGTCTAATGCATTTTGTTCAAAAATATGTCATATGTCTTAAAATCTTAAGAACGCTATCAGTTTCTGTCAGAAATGTTTAAAGTTTGTTGTGGCTTCACAGATGACTATCACTTCAGATTTATATATAGGCCTACTTTATCGCGACAGTGCATGGTGCGTGATGGTTTCTCCAATTGCCGGCTGTGATATTAACGACATTAAATGACACACATCGCACATCGTAACGTCGCGTTTAGCATATCACAGACGGGTTTAACGTGGCTACAGTAATGAGCAATAGGCCCATTTATGGGATCACGTCAAATGTACATATCAATAACGAAAGAAGAAAGAAGTATGAAAACCGAGAGTGGCAGTGCAAAGCTGATGTCAGATGGAAGCTCGTTCACAGATTGAAAAGCAGACCACTAAAGGTTAATTACAAAAACGCGCTATGTAAATGGACCTACGTTTGATATTTTGATATTCCACCGGAAATGTCCGTTTGCCGACTTTAAAGCAACTGTAACTTTTTGAGTTTTGACGCTATTCTACCTTTGTTTAATTAACTAGCGAATTCCACCGGTGCATCGAGTTGCCCATTCTTTTTGCTGAACTTACTCAATGCAATGAACAAATAAATGACAAATGTTCAACAATACCATATACGATAAAATCATTAGATACTGCCACAATGATGTCAAACTTGTGCCAAATTGAGCTTTTACGCGCGAAAGCAGAATGCTGCGCGCGTCTCAGCTATAGCCTGCATGGGCTATAGTCTGTCCGTCCGTCCGTCACACTTTGGATCTGTATCAAAACAATGCAGGCTAAAATTACAAAATCTTCACTGTGGGCTGCCCCCTAAAATCTACTTTTTATTGACAAAATTTTGTGAATCTGGGTAAGGGAGTTCCCCTCGAACGAAGGCATCAAAGAGAGGTACCCGCCTAAAAAGACGTTATTTTGCCGCTATTGGCTTGTATAGTGTGAAAACGATTGCAGATAGGCACAGACTTGCTGCACATCATAACAAGCACTGGTGATGAGCTTTTTAAATTTATCAACATCGATGACCATGAACGACCTTGAACCCCCAAAAGAGGGGTTTAGGTGAATTTTTTGCAATTTTTGGCGGCAACGCGCATTTCAACAGTGAATTGTGACGAAATGGCTGGAGATAGACCAAGACAACCTGCATATGAAATTTTTAGTATTTGACTTATTTGACATTTAAAAATGCCAGTTGACAACCTTTCCAATCCACCGGTGGAATTCACCAGTTAATTAAACAACGCATGGTACGGTACGTTCTTTCGTTTTAGGCCTACCTGCATAATTTGTATTTTGCGCACAATTTTGATAAAAACTAAAACAAGCATACGAGCGTACCAGTTATTGACTTGAGACAGCGTTAGCCCAGTCTGTTCAGCCAGGTCTTTCTTCTGCTCTTCGGACGGATACGGATGCTGGACCACACGCAAATAGCAACATGACGTCACCGTCACATTTCACGGAGAGAAAAACATTTCTTAGAAGCGACTTTATACAGTCTTGACGTGGCGCCGCGACTGCAATTAATCGCAGTCCATTACGACTGATGAAAGTAATTTACTCACTTTCAATTCACTGGCTATTAAAGTAGTGCGCCGAATGTATGCAGAACAGTTCAACAGTTAACCTATACCAAACAGTACATCGGATAGGCTGCCGCTATATACTGACGGTGAGGTGTTGGAATAGCCAGGCCCTCATAACGTTGGTGGCGACCTTCGGGAAGATTCCTCGCTTCTTCTGCTGTCTGGAGAGACTCGACTCGGAATCGTCGTCCATCAAACCGTCACCTGACCCAACGCTGTTGTCCAGACCGTCGCCTGCATAATATACAGGCACGCCAATCAACACGCATTATAATACCAACCTATATACGTCTTAACCAGCGCCTATCTGTGCGAAATATAAACCTAATCGTTATAACTAGTGCTGTCGAGGCCTCAGTGCAATCTCTAGATAGTGGTTTTGGTCTCAAACTTTGTGTGGTATTAGTCTTAGTCTATAAGTCTTTCAACATCGGCGAGATAAACTCGAAGTCTATTGGGAAGAAATGTAAAAAAAATTACATAGGCCTATGTCTGCAACGTAATTCAACGTGAAGCTGCGTGAAGAAGGTCAAACAGCTTTGGAAGGAAGAAAGTGCAAACTTATATCAAATCTCTATCTGTCATGCCAATACGTACAAAGCATTTATATTACGATTTTTTTCGCTGTCAACGGGTAACATCGCTGTTTCAAGTTTTGGTTAGTAGCAACCCGACCCTGGTCCTTGATGTTGACATTTTCGTCTTATTCACTTCGGTGCCAAAGATAATTATGGCTGTTCCCTTTAGCGACACTGGGGCATGTGGCTTAGACTGTAGCCTATAATGTGTGCATTTTGTAACACGGCTTAACGCTATTTTATTTTATGACGAGCACGTGTAATAAGGCAAATGAGTCAGAAAGCTAGCGATCTTTTCGAATTATCGGACTAAATGCACTTCCGGTGATTAGCACCTGTTTAATTAGTTATTACGCAAAGCGTTATCGCTATAGAACGAAGCCGCGGAGATCGGGCGAGCGCGTCTTATGCAGGCGCACGTGGTCCGGAGCTGTTTGTAGCACGATTTCCGCCGCGCGCGCTCTTGTGTGCTCTCGACGAGTCCTAGATTTCTTGCGAGAATTGGCGGCCGGCGGACGATCGCACGCCGAGGGAGCGAGCCGCAAGCGTTGCGACGAGACTGCGACGCGACGAGACGACGACGCGATAAAAAATTCACGATTCAATCTCACACGCGACGAACGGACGAACCGAGCGAGCTAGCGAGCACGGGGCACGAGCCAGCGAGCGAGGGAGAGCTGGTGGAGAACGGGCTGCAGGACGGACGAACTCGCGTGGAGTGGAGTGGAGTGAAGGGACGGACGTGGGAGAGAGAAGGAACGAACGGCGTCGCAAAGCTGGCTGGGTGGGAGTCGGGCTGCGCGGTAGAACGCCGAAAAGCTCCGCGCGACGTAACGATACAAATTAAACGCGCCGCAAAACGACATCGACCCCGCGACCCCGACTCCATAGCAACGCAGCCGATCTCGCGTCGCCGAGCCGGGCGAGGCGCTCCCGGACTCTCGACGGTCGCCCGGCTTCACCGTCGTCGTCGTCGTCGTCACCGGCGCCGAATATTACATTACGTGCTTTCGCTGCATAAATTCATTTCGCGACGGAAGCACGAGCGAGGGCCGGCCGGCCGGTCGCATAACGGAGGATTGGTGGAGAGCTGCTAGACTATAGCGACGGGCGGACGGGCCGGCGATGGATCGAATCCTGCAGGCCGACTGACCACGGCGACTGTGACAGCGACAGTTCCGTGAACAAGACATCGAGCACCATACTGCAGCAGACACTGCAGCCAAGCTCAGCAGCCAGGCGTCGTCGTGTGGGTTCTCTGACAGACTGACCAGCAGCCTACTCGTCTCGTCTTGCTCACGCGCTAAAACTGCCTTCCGCCGTGCCCGGTCTCCACATCCTCTCAATCTCGACGCACGCCGCGCACACCGTTGACCTTTCCAATGCGCAAGGTCACGCACCATCTGTGCTGGTTACTGTTCGCTGGTGTTACATCAAATGTCTCTCCCATGAAAAAAACCGGGAAGAGATAATCACGGAATTGATATGTTTGAAATGTTTCCCTCTTTTTTAAATATCACCGGCTCCCAAAAAAGTCTCCCCACTGTAGGATCGCATCGCTCCCCAGAAAAGTTTCCCCCCGGCCGACAATTTATAGGGTGTTTACACGATCGAGCAAACATCGAGCTGGCTCGAGCAGACCTATTGGAACCCCGCCCCAGCCCCCTGGCTCAAATGTAGGCCTAGACTTAGGCTCTTAGCTCACATATGATCACGTGTAATATAGGCCTTCCAATTACAACGCGCCGGCGTTTTTAGTTAGCATGCTAATTACCATAGAACATCGAGCTAGCTGCTCGATGTTTGCTCGATCGTGTAAACGCCCTATTACCGGCAAATATCCGTCCCGCCCGAACGGCCGCCGGGAGAGGCGGATTTTTGCCGGTAAATTGTCGGCCGAGGAAGATTTTTCTGGCGAGCGATCCTACAATGGGACACCGGCCGGCCGCCAGCATTGCAGCAGAGTGCAGGAGGCGACTAAATGTAACTTGTTTAAACGACAACTGCATTTCCTTTCGCAATATCGCCGACGCTTTACATCATCTGTTCTAACTTCTTCGAGCACGCACAAACGTGATTTTGAGACTCGGCAGCCGATATGAGGCCGCAAGCCGTCGTATTGTGTCTGCTGCATGGCGACTGTTATATAGGATGTCCACATAGTCTATGTACAATGTGAAATAAAACAATGCATGATGAAACAGAAACAGAACAAAAGCAAAACAAATTTGTTTCATTTCTGTTTCAGACGCGCAATTACCTTTCAGCGTGTCGGTCAACTGTTTCCAGTCGTCCTGTATATCTTGTCATTTAGTTTGTCTAAAATTCGGGACTTAAGTTGTCAAAACATGATAACAATCGTAGTATTTTCACAAAGTATACTGTATGGGAAACTGTATGAATATTTAAGATGTAATGTACGTGATATGTTCACTAGTCATTTAGCAGCAAATTTACTATTATACTGAGTATGCCAGTAAAAACCAACATCGGTCAACATTTTAATGAAACTGTGACAAAATTTATAGTGGCTTAATTTTGCGGACCACTCTAAATAGATCGTAAATATGTTGCCGTTGAATCAGTAAACCCTATACAGCCCACACAGCGCAGGTTTAATTATACTGCAGTCACTCCACGCACGTAGCTGCTACAGCCAGTCCGGCACAGCATGAGCTGCTGCTGCTGCTGCTGCTGGCAAGCCGATAATCCCAGCTCGGATTAGCTGGCGATTAAGACCGGCACAGATCCTTCGCTCGTGATGCAGATGACGTCATCGAACATCGTGGGTGGGGATGCGATGCGCTAGAGCCTGATTGGCCGTCTTGTCGGAGCGTCCAGCCGCTAAATGAAAGCTGCTATACGGAGACGCTTCAACGCACCACATAAACCCAACAGCATGTCCTCGCAGATTGGCTCTAAAGAGGCTAAACGAATATTCCACGCCACGATACAGCACGCGAATACATCCGCCTAAATCTAACGCAAAAATAAGGCCAAGATAACGCACTAGAACGACAGTGTTTTTTTTACCTTGCAGACACCTCTTAAAAGGAATTTTTCTCAATGTGTCTTTTTCCCTCAAGATGCGCTGACAAGCAGATTTCCATGATCCAAAATTAACTATGATGCATAATGTATTCACAGAAAATGCCACCAGGAGTGCTAAAACAGTGGGCACCCTTCGAGCGGCCTGCATGCAAGCAATGCACTGTGATGGTACAATGTGCTACATTTTTGGCGGGGACCCTAACCCTGACCCCTATCCGTACACGCCACTATATAGTTTAGTAATCAGTATGACGCTTAGGCCTATTCAACGAAACTCTAATAATGATATGTTCAGTCCCACAATAACCATGCACTATTTTTTAGAAAAAAACTTTGCTAACTTGCACTTTACCGACACGATATACCAAACATCTGTACCATTTCTGTCCCCCCTCTCCCCACACACAAAAATTTTATATACACTATATAATGCCACTCATAACTGGGGCATGCAGCCTTGAGTGAGAGTTAACGCGGGCGCCTATGGCAATCTCTGGTCGCCTGTATGCCGGAAATCGATCGGCTGTGAACCAATTAATGCACGTATTGATTATTGGCCGGGCGGACCGCGCGAGCAGCAGATGAAAACAGTGTGACGCCGAGCAAAAGTGACGCCGACGTGAAAAGGGGGAAGAGACCGTGCGAGAAGTGTCCGACAAACCCTTGACTCACTACAAACCCCTCTCCTGTATACGGCGGAAACTCCTGACGACGAAATACAGAAAATATTTTGTTTTCGATACACAGTTATGTAAGATACGGAAATATGGCATAGAAAAGGGGTTATGTCGTTAGAGGGATTATCGTGGGAAACAGGTTTGTCACAGGTGCGTTTTATGATCACACGGGGTCTAGTCGTGGGGTCTGGTAGATTGGTGGACTGGTCTGACGCGCCTATCAGCAGTTTCAGCGTCCAATCTGACGGAGACACGTTTCTAGGATAACGGCGTAACGCAGCACATTGCTGCCTGCTATACGGCAGGGCATGGCTAATGGCCATGGCGTCGTGATGCTCATTAATATATTGAACACCAACGGCAGAGAGTCGTGAGCGCACTAACACATGTATATACGCACAGATCGATCGATGAACAATCACGTTCCATACATAGCAAAGCACGCCGGACTCGCCATTATTCATAATCCGAGAATCTGAGTCAAGAATGGTATTTGTACTCGTCAGTAAAGTTGCAGTATAAGAACAACGTCCAGTGACCGAAAACTATAAGAATTAAGAAGCAGCGAAGCGGAAATGCCCATTATTTTCAATATTGATGTTTAAATTGTGCATTTAAAACTTAAAAGATACCAAAATTTTATTCAATATCCACGGATCGGTGCGAAGACAAGATACTTTGGATTACGAACATTTTCAACATGTTCGCTGCAATGATCGAAGCTAATCGTCTCCAAACGGAGCGATTGCTCGATCTACGCGAAGCATATACATGTAGATAATGTTCCACTTTTTATGGGCCATCTTGTATGTCTTGTTATGACAATCTTTTATTCACCAACATTGGTAGCACAACAAAAAAGAAAGAAAAATAGATGAAAAATTAGGAACTACATAAATAATAGTAATTAATAACGATTAGATAAAATAC
>Ga0209671_1006554_pt1 | contig 11964 bp, 9 predicted proteins | sample WorMetHERISLAND2_2_FD_187401 | JGI IMG/M metagenome (GOLD analysis project Ga0209671, IMG submission 187401) | Marine gutless worms symbiont microbial communities from Max Planck institute for Marine Microbiology, Germany - Olavius geniculatus... | ecosystem: Host-associated > Annelida >...
GCAATTCACTCCTTAAATGTTCTCCGCAGCCTAAAACGCAAAACTCACTAATAAACCCCTTATTCTGGGTTTGAAGGTTGTTCAAGGTCGCTGATTTTGGTGTCGATCGAAAGGACTTATGGGACTTCCTATAACTGATTAATAGTAAACCTCGGCCCATCTTGCACCGTTTTTGAGATCGTGAAACTCGAGTCAAATTTGTGGCAGCCGACAGTGAAGATTTAGTGATCCTAGCTTGCACCGTTTTGATACAGTCGCAGAGTACGATGGACAGACAGACAGAGCGACAGACACACACAGTATAAACAGACGCCTCGACGTACGACAGCTAAGATGCGTGAAGCATTACATGGTGTCGCGCGTGAAAAATCATGTGCCGTTTTAATTTTCGCTCGCTTCGTTTCGCTCGTATGTATTGTCGCTCACTCACGGAAAAAATTTCGCTTGCTCTCACTCGTCCAGTTTCTCGCTCGCTACCGCTCGCTCTCGCTCACAGGTCTATATATATTGTCATGATAATGTATATTTTCAGTGTAAATTATACATGTTTAGTAAAATGAAATATCCAGCTGATTTATGATGAAAAGTATAAAAGTATAGGCCTTATAAATTTGTTACATTTGTGTAGACTTTTTCAGCCAGAGTGTACAAGAAATTTTAGATGTGTTGGTTTTTATGTTTACTGTTTTTTATTTGTTAAAGTGATAAATGTGATTGAGTAATCTACTGTTATACTTGCTGCACTGCATTATTTCCGCTGTTGATGTTTGTATTTCCATAACTATCATCATTATCACAGGCAAGTTTAATATATCTAAACAGAAAGCATTATTTTCAGAATCACATCAGTAAAGTGTTAAACAGTGCCATCATGGGCTAAAAGAAGTAGGCAGGGGACGAAAGTTGCAGTTTTCTTCTAACAAGACAGTTGCAAATTTTAAGACAGAGAAGATAATGGCTGCTCAGAATCACTTCAAGGTGGCAGTTTTTTTAGCTCAAAATATTACATTCTGGGGTGACAATTTTCAGACAAGTAGCAGTAGATTTTTTGACAGCCCAAAATATAGGTGAAGGTCAATTGCACTCCCTGCTGTTATGTCGCATCTGAGTGAGTGAGTGAGTAGGGTTTGACATCCCACCCGACACAGTATAGGTCATTTCAGGTATGACCTATGGCTTTTTTCAGGCAATGCACGTACACATAATATTAATAGAACGGAAAGTTAAACCTTTACAGCAAAACCTAATATGGAACACAAAACACAAAAACAACCTAAACCTACGATTGTAAGTACTCTTCATTAACTGAGCATGCATATGTAACATTAATGGCAGTTCTAATAATCTTCCGTGTTATCCTCCAGACAGTCGTCAATCTCAGAATGCTGTCTATTGGAGAAAGTGGGGCTAATGCAACTGAGGTCAGATATGAATAACATGATCCTTGTGTGTGTGGTTGTGCCAGTGGTTACGGATGCAGCGATCATTTTCTGGAGAGTGACACGCTGCTACATTCATTCCAAGTCCTGGCCGACCTGTTGACTTCTCGAGTCTGCACCGACATCATCTGTGATGTTGGCATGTGAGTAGCTAGCAGTTATTGTTGTCTCGGTGAAATTCTACTGCAAAGTTCAATGGCAGTTGAACCCGTTGAGCAATTTTCTTCCACCCTTCCTTCCCTTGGCTTTTTTCATTTTTTTTTTTGCTTTTCTGTTAACTTTCCCCATTTTTGGAGGTACTTTTATCTTTATCTTGATAAGGGTCTGGTCAGTGCTATACAGGTAATTGTCTAATTTCTGCAACTGTTTAAAGTCATATTTGTTTAAATTTTTCTTTCCTATCCACTAATCTCTTATTTTCTCACAGTCCTATATCAGGTTCCTACAGTGGTTTAGCAGTGTTTTTGGAATATTTGGCCGTGCTAAAAACTTATATGTTTGTATATATGTATGTATAATTATAGTTCATCCGGCTGGGTCTACTGTCAATTATGGGAATTTGTGGGCCTGAAATAATGCATTTTGTGGCAAACTAAAGGGAACTTTTGTACTGTTAAGGTCTAAATTGACAACAGATAGGATGATTTACTCCAAGGTTCATCTGAGCGCCTCCTCTGGGGACATTTTGTTAATTAAGTATTGGCTGTTAGCATTGGCTGGGCTGTGTGTTTATGAGATGTAGTCAGGCAGTGATTGTTGCAGGCCGGTGATGCACAGAAATGTTACCTACAACTGTCGTGTCCTGTTTCTCAACAAGTGAGCAGTTCACATATCGACTTGCTTTCAGCATTGGCATGTTCTTGTGCTGATCTCTGTCTGTCGTATGTACAAGCTGGTTTGGCCACCCATTTTTCCGCTTTTTTTCTGCAGCAAATTTAGCATTGGACTTGAAGTCCACTGCACTGAAATTAAGCCAGACGTTGGCTGATCCATTTTTATTTATGTCAAGTGGCATACTGTGTGGCGTGTTGCAAATTTTGCAGTGGTATGTCTTTTAAAAAATAGTTTGCCACAGAATACTGTGAAGGATTATCCAACAGAATATAAAGACTTTGTTTTAGGGGAAATCTACTATGCCTAGACCTGCCATCCACTCACTCCGTATTTTTTGGTCTAAGAAAAAACAACTATGCAACCTACATTCGCAAAATTTTCAGAGATTGTAGGGGAGGTCAAGGGCTAGCAGTCTGTGAAACTTTGGTTGGGGGAATCTGACAAACGTGGGTTGTGTAGGAAAAGGGGAAAGAAAAATTTTAAACACCTCATATCTCCCCTTGGGGGCACGAAAATTTTTCTCGCAGATGGCGCACTACTGGGCCCGTACACAAGTAAAATTTAAGACCCCAAGAGTTTACATGGGGTGGGGGAGAAATGTTTTAAAAATTTTCCCTTTTTCTAAGAGTTAAATGCACTGTGCAGCAGATCTCAAAAACTGTAGGTGACATCAATCCGCTCTTTGCACCAGGTTGTTGGCTACAGGTCAGTAATGTTAATGCTGGGGTAAAAGTTTTTGCAATATTGGGTCCATTTCCAACAAATCACCCCCAAATGTAACCCAATTTTTTGACGATTTTTGACAAAAATTTTTCAAAAATTGTAATTAATTCAAAGGATGGCCCAGAAAGTTCTAGGTGTGTATGTGGGCTAAAGTTTATGGTCGCTATCATATTCAACGAAATGCCGACCCTGACTCCCCTCCCTTAAAAATTTTCGGGGTTAAAATTTGTCATCATTTTTTTCACTTTTGGCTTCGCAAAGCTTAAACCACTGACTGGATCGATCTTCATGAATTTTTTCACACGATATTTTGTTGTCTATTTCCCCTCTATAGTTTGGGTTACACCCTACCCCTACCCCCCAATTTTTTTTTGTGGGGGGGGGGTAAAATTCCGATTTTTTGACTTTGCCATTTCTATCTACATCACATCGAAACTTAGCACTGATGTATCTGTTTGAGGTCAGCATTACCCCCCCCCCTTGACTCCGAACACGCTGAGTGTTGGTCCTAGTCGTTTTCTGGTTCACTGCATATTGTGCTCCAGTAAAGAGCGTTTTTGAATGCTTTATTGTGGTGATGTCCGGAAGTTTATCTGGCCAGCTGCAGAAATTGTTTGTCACCTATTTTCGGGTGGATCTGTAGCTTAAGCTGTGTGTCAATTTTCTTTTGCTGCATGCATGAAATGAACGATGTCAACTAGTTGACAGTAGCTGTTGCAATTTTCATTACTGCATTGGCATCATTATTATTTTTAGGTCTGGGTACTAAGTTTCCAAGTGAAAATGATGAAATATACTGCAAAGTTATAAATTTAATGGCCATTGATGCAGGTGGTTCATTTTACCTTCGTAAAACTCCCGTGTGGCAGCAGCATAACAGTATTGTAGCACTGAATAAGGATGGATATACACTGATACAAAAAGTTTCTGTTTATTATCAAAGTACATCTTTGCAATATCTCATTATGTATTATAGAATGCATTACTGGTAAGTAGCATGTACAGCTCAGATAGTGAGCGAGTAGGGTTTAATGTTCCGCCTGACATAGTAAAGATCATTTCGGGGATGCCCTTTCCAGGCAATACACACCTATGAACACCTAAACACAAAATTAAACACAAAATTTTTTCTTTACAGAAAAAAGGAAAAGGAACACAAAATATCAGTCCTAAGCTTAAACTGTAAGAACTGACCATTATGAATGTGCATATATAACTGTAATGGTAGTTCTAATAATCTTTCCTGTTTTCCTGCAGTCAGTCATTAATTTCAAAATGCTGTCAATTGAAGGACATTGCTGAGGAGCTGAGTTACATATTTTTGTGTAGGAAGATTCTGTTGATTCGTCCAAAGATGATTCTGGTAGATGATGGTAATTATCGTGAGAGTCGCTGGTTCACTGCGTGGTCCAAGGCCCGGCAGACTGAAGAGTACTATCTGCCACGAATGATTCAACTCATAACTGGACAGGTCCGTCTGAAGTTTTAAAGTTCAAAGTTTAAAGGGTGTAGCTTTTCATGTGAAACTTCTCTCAAAGCTACAGAGTGACACTTGCCATATGGGATCACACATTGTTGGCTGCCATCCACCATAGGTGAATGTGCCTCAACACCAGTCCCAGTTAGTACTTGGATGCGTGACCATCCCGGTATGTAATCAGCCACCCAGGTCAACTCAGTCAGTCAAGCAAGTACTCGATTTGCATACCCTGGAGTGAAGGCTGAGTTGATCCTGTTGTGGGTTATGTACTTAAAAGGACAAGCTATCTGCAGACGGTCACTCATCCAGAGAATACTGGTATTCGAACTAGCAACCTTGTGATTGCTAGTCCATTGCCTTACCATCACTCTGGCAGGTCATTCAGTTGTTAGTGGTATGCGTGCATACTTGATGCAAACTAAGAAAGTAAGTAAGTCGCTGCTTGTAACATGCACAGTTCTATGCTTATTGTTGATGTTGAGATCGTAGTTGTAAGGAGCAGTGCGGAATTGAAGCTGGCTTGGTGGTCTAATGGTTAGAACATTCGACCTACGATCAAGAGGTCATGCGTTCAATTTTAGGTCGGGTCAATATCAGGTGGTGGTCTGGTTCAGTTGGTAGTGTCATTGATCGCATCAACGAAAGTTAATCAACACCAGGTCCGGTTAGTACTTGGATGCGTGACCATCCCGGTATGTATCCAGCCACCCAGGTCAACTCAGCCTGGCCATCCCTCCATGGGTAGGTGCAATGAGTACCAGCGAAAACTGGGATGTAAACAGGCACATCGCGCAATGCACTGGCCTCGTATCCGTGGTCTCGCAGTGTAAAAACTGGTGTCTGGCTGAGGGCCAAGGAAACGAAGATCAGCGCCGCCCTATGGGCCTGAAGGCTCGGGAAGGATTTTATGTTTTACTGTCAAGTAGTTACTAGTAGGATGGGTGACTGTCTGCAGAAAAGCAAACCATCTCTGAACATACCACCAAGGTCACTTCAGCCTTTCATTTCTATCGGGTAGGTACTGGTAAATTGAAAACTGGCCTGTTTGGCTAAGGTTAAAGGTCCATGGACACCAAAATTAACATATATATTTTATTCATTTTCCTAAAACAGCATAACTTTCTGATACTTTCGACAGTAATATCGGCGACAAGCGTTTTGTCAACACAGAGAAACTTACATTTGACATCGACGATATAGGAAAACGCCATAGAAAACGAACCACTATGTTGACAGACTGATGACGTCAGCATTTGAACACGTCATCAACGTAAAATATGCACAGAAACATAAACATTATAAAATAACATTTTCTACCTATATACTGCTGCAGTTGTGATGTGACACAGTATTTTTTGTCTTTAAAAATATTAAAATTAATTGATAAAACTGTGTTCAACCGCTGACGTTATTTCCGGCCACTTGCCAAAATCAGATTTTTCAGCATTACGTAACGTAATGCCATTTTTCGTTATATTCAGACATAAATTTCATACATTTATAAAGCATAAATCAACGTATTATATATGCAAGGTGAAATGTCTCATTGAGGTCCACATAAATTCCACAAGTGAGTTTGACAGGTGGGGTGTGTTTACTGTGTGATCTCATATGGCAGGTGACACTCTTTGGCTCTGAGATAGATTCTCATGACATATTTAACCCTTTCTAACCTGTTTGAGGATTGCATGTTTGTTTCAGTTTGATTGGGAGTGTGTTTGTTTTGTTGAAGAGAACTGTTCCGTTTGGTGACATGGTTTTGTCAACGCTCGACACTTGTGTTGGTTGCGAGATCTGTGAAGAACTTTGGAATCCAAAAAGGTTGGCACTGGCATGTTTAACAGAGTGAGGGCAGCAGATGTTGTTACTTTTGCTATCATAATTTTTAATTCTTAAAGTTATTACCACTTTATTAGAGATTGTTTTGCTTTGATATATTGTTTTGATTTTAAATTATATTAACTTTTTTGTTGTGTCTAATAGTTAATATGTTTTTGATCTCTGCAGATTTATGAACTGTGTCTTGTTGTATATATGCAAAAAGTAGTAGTTCTTTTTCTTGCAGACTTGTTTCCATATACTCAGTCATTACTCATTGGAATACAATGTTGTATTTTACAGCTTTTATACAGCACATCATTTTTATGCATAATGTACAAAGTTTCAGAGTGTTGTTACTGTTTAGTATCAGCAGGATTAGAGAAAAATTAATGCTGAGAAATCCTTGAGAACAGATAGAGTTTGTTCATTATGTGATGAGTGACATAATACATCCTAGCATAATTGAGTGTTGTTTTGATGTGCTAATATTTAGTGTTGTTACGGTTATTGAAATCGGCACTGAACCCGCGGATTTTTAGCAAAATCAGACGGCATCGGAACCACGATTTTAGGCTCCCTATTGACGGTTTCGGTTTTTCGATTTCGAACTGGCCCAGCTCTAGAGTCTCGACTGTGCCGGCGGCGATACGAGCGGCGCGCCGTGATGCAGCCCGGCCACCTCGTCTCGCCGCGGGTGTTATACAATCAAAGTTCAGATAGCCGTTGGCGCCGTACCACGTGCATAAGGAGGGAGGGTGAGGCTTGTCAGATTTGAATGAATGGAGTGGTGTGGGAACCCCACGGTGGTCAGCCACCTTGCCGTGGTGGTGGGGCTTAGCACCGATGACCCGAACGATTTCTAAAATCTGGAGGCTAGGAGCAACTAAGCGCTGACCAAATTCGTGTAGGCAAATTGCTACACGATACCAGTGCTCTTGTGCTGGTTTCGGCTCCACAGCTGTTTACGCCTTTATAGCCGCTACCTGTAACCTTGTGGTTACATTCGGGAACGCGCATTGTCCCGAGCTGATACGGCCTCAGCGCTGCTCAGGTGTAAGAGCCTGTCCACCCCTGAGGTAGGTAAGGTAAGGTAAGGTGGTGTGGGGAAGGCAGACAGTGTAACATGCATGAGGGCGGCACTAATCTTCTTAAGCGGTCATTTTTACTTAGATGTCTTTTGATTTTATATAGTTGCCCTAAAATTAGGCCTATCATATATTTTCGTTTCTAAATAATTTTTTTTGGCCATTTTAATACTAGTTTCCCTCTGCTAATGTGCGTCTGTCATAAACGGTATTTCAGTAAAACAACAGTGACATAGGCCATGCAATATAATATAATAAGCCAAATGATCAATCAGTAAAACCAGACACGTTAATCATCTTCATACTACATTGTTGCTGTCCGAACGCAGCTCTCCTGTCGCTGTCCCATCTCACACAGATTCTCTATAAGAAAAGTGATCTTCTTGGCCTTAGACAATTGCAGGCGGTTGCATTTTTCGTGATAATGTCACCGGCTTTTGAGAAAAGTCGCTTGCTGGCCACCAAGGTAGTGGGCACGCCCAGCAACTGACACACAACGACAGCGATGTTTGGGTACGACGCACTGGATGTGTGGCTCATGTGTCTTTGGCTTTATGTAGTCACTGGTAGGCCTAGGCGGTGCTGTTGTAAACTTAAGTCCTGCAGCACGATTGCACGAACAGAGTTAATTACTAACAGGCGTGAGTAGACACCACTTGTTTTTACGCTTTCAGCGCGTCTTAGCCATCGCAATTCTGTCTGTCTGTTTGTCCGTCCGTCTGTCACACGGGTGGATCAGTCAAAAACGGTGCAAGTTAGAATTGCCAAATCTTCACCATCAGCTGCCCGGAAGACTCTAGTTTCAGGAACCGTAAACCTTTTCCATAAATTCGAAGGGGGTCACCCCGAACGAGGGCGCTAAATGAGAGAGGGGTGGGCAAAATTTGCGATTTTTGGCCAATAAGTCGTTGTATCTCAGTAGCGGTGCGAGATAGGGCCTAGGTTTCTATTAATCACTAATAGGAAATCGTATACTGGCTTTCGACTGGCGCTGAATTCAATGACCTTGAACGCCAAAATAGGGGGTTTTATGGATTTTTGCCAATTTTGGGCTGCGAAACAAGGCTATATCATTCACAAGGTGGCGCCACGGAACTGGCATTGGTGGCGTGGCATAGTTGGTAACGCGTTTCGGCTGAAACGAAGTTACTCTACGCCGGACCCGGTTAGTACTGCGATGGGTGATTGCCTGCGGGCAGGTAAACTATCTCGGTGCAAAGCCTGCCAGCTAGGTCGACTCAGCCTTCTACCCTCCGTGGTTTCAGGAACCGTAAAGCTTTGTCATAAATTCGAAGGGGGTCACCCAGAACGAGGGCCCTAAATGAGAGGGGGTGGTCAAAATTTGCGATTTTCGGCCAATAAGTCGCTGTATCTCAGTAACGGTGCGAGATAGGGCCTAGGTTACTATTAATCACTAATATGAAGTCGTACACTGGCTCTCGATTGGCGCCAAATTCAATGATTTTGAATGACCTTGAACGCCAAAATAAGGGGTTTTATGGATCTTTTGGCGATTTCGGGCTGCGAGACACGTTGCGAGAATTGCGCCGAAAGCAATTGAGATAGACATGGACAAGCTACGTATGAAATTTTTAGCACTGAACGTAGATTTTGACGGTTCAAGTCTCGATTTTCTAGGTTCAAGGAAGCCTGCGCACGAGAGCATAAAAGAGCGCTACCCCCATAAAAGTCGCAACGAAATGGCTGGAGATAGACTGACAGTTTACGAACAGGAACTGCTATAGGCTTTCGCGTGTCCCGTGAGCATTAGCTCAAATTTCTTGTTATGCCTAATCGATGGATGGATGTCGGTCACTGCACGCTTAGCTCACTTGTTCTGAGCAGTAGGCCTAATAATGCAAGTTTGCCTCATGCCACGCTGTTCGCCTGCCTCATCATGTCAGTCAAATCGACCGACCACAGCAAACTGGCAACCGTAACAACAATACTTATATATTGTTGTGTCTAGCCCTCATGTGGACATGGCACTTGATGGTGTAGAGATTATTGCGAATGGAAGTGGCAGCCATCATGAACTACGCAAAGCTTACGTGCGAGTTGACCTCATCAAATCGGCTACTGCAAAGGTTGCATTTCATAAGAAATGTGTACATACTTTCTGCAGAGCACACACTGCTGTACTTTTCAGGCATTAGAATTCCACAAGTTGATTCAGTTAAGGTGTGGTAAGATGCTTAATTAATTATTGTTTTTTACGCGCGAAAGCAGCTACTGCTTTCAGCACATCTTAGCCATCGCAATTCTGTCCGTCCGTCTGTCCGTCCGTTTATCGCATGGGTGGAACGAGATAGGGCCTAGGTTATTATTAGTCACTAATAGGAAGTCGTACACTGGCTCTCGATTGGCGCAGAATTCAATGACCTTGAACGCCAAAATAGGGGGTTTTATGGATTTTTGGCGATTTCGGGCTGCAACGCAAGTTTATATCATTCACAAGGTGGCACTATGCTACTATCGTTATACAATCCAGATAGAGAATTTGGTATTTGTACATTAACTTCGCATGAACACCCCAATTTTCAGCTAAACTACTGAACCATAACTGCTATAGGCTTTCGCACGTTTCATGAGCATTAGCTCAAATTTCTTGTATTGCAAATGACCAGCTGAGCGTAACATTTTGACATCGGTCAATAATTTGACAACTTGTCAATGGACAAGTTTGGCGACTTGCAGTATAGTATTGGTAGCTTTGTTTTTTTTTGTTTCTCTCGCTAGAGGCTTTTCTGTAAAATTGTCAGAGCACTAAATGGCCTTTTATTAGCTGGTCTATGAAATTATAGTCCACAGTGATGCCATGTACATTGTGCGTACATTTGTTGTGTAAGTGGTGCACAAACTCTTCTAGTCAAGGATTTTCATAGCATGGCTTTGAAGGTCTTATATGACAAGTACACAGAAGTGCCAGTGACAGCTTATCTGCTTTTTTAATTAACTCAACATGGAGTACAGTAGGGTAGACTAAACATTAGGCAGGACTCGTTTAGACTTCAGCAGAAAGTGAGCCCAGATTACGGCTCACATTAGCTACTATTTGCAGGATGGCCACATTTTTTGAAAGTCCTAGAAAATGTATCAGTTTCCCAATTAGCTGAGAAGTCCTTGAAAACCGAATAAGACCTTGAATGTTTTGGAATTTGGTTTAATTTGATTTTGATTTGGGTCCTTAGTTGGCAGGGTCCCCAAACTGGGGCATTGCACTGATGAGCTGTGGTGTACAAACATTTGCCCAGGCTTGTACCTAATAGTGTAGTGTAGTGGAGCCCTGGGAATCGAATCCCTGACCTGACGATCATTGGGTCCGACATGCTAACCATTAGACTATCAAGCCACACTGGCGTCTTGGAAGTCCCAAACTTCAGTAGTTTATAGTCATGTCTGGTGGAGTCTTTGGCATGATGTGTCATCTATAACGAATGTATTGTGGCTAAACCATACATCATAGGCGTGTCGGCGATGGTACAATCAATCAGTCAATCAGTTATGGATAGAATGATGACAAGTTCTCAATAGGCTGTCAGTAGTAACCATGTCTGCAGTGGTTTGTGCACAATTTTGAATGCAATGTTGCTCCGTGCAGCCATCACCCAGGTGTGCCTAATTACAACATTGTATCCTAGTGTTGATTGTAGTGTTTGATATAGCAGCATCACCATAGCGTGTATGGGACTGCAATCAGTTTGGGAAATTGCGTTTTTTCCTTAACTGGAAGTCAGACACTGTCGTTCCGATGTAGGTAGTGCAGTCGGCCCAGCTTGTCAACGGCTGGGCTTCTTGCATACTATATTTTAGTGGTATGTATGTGGTGGGGGTGCAGAGCGGTGGTGTATACGTGTTTGCCAATCAACTCGGCTGCGATGGTGATCGTTTGTACTTTGACGGCTGTGCTTCCATTGCAGTCAATGGCAAGTTCGTTGCTCAGGGCTCACAGTTCTCGGTGCACGAAGTGGTCAGTGGTCTTCTCAATCTATCAGTTAATCAGTCGATCAATCAATGAATAAGATGGTTATTCAGTCAGTTAGTCACTCGTGGCAAATGTGTCGCTAAAGGCTCACAGTTCTTCATACATGAAGTGGTCTGCTTTCTGCCTCTGCATAGATTCTGTGTGAACGAATGAATTTTTGTTTGTAGTTTTTTGTTGGCGTGCATGTAATATTGTGTATTCAGTCTGCGTTCGGATCACTTTGTACTGTGCTCAAAAATACACGACACTTTGCAGTATACTGCGTTAATACAAGCCATGGCCTGGTAGCAGAATATTTGAACAACACACTGAGTATGAGAGTCACTGTGGGCCCTTATCTAATAGCCCTTATCTGTCGTAAACAAAATTGTCTTTGTAGCTGTCAGAATTTTTACGCGCGAAAGCAGAATGCTTCGTGCGTCTTTGCCATCGTCTGGGCGTCCGTTTGTCTGTCCATCCGTCTGTCCGTTTGTCTGTCCGTCTGTCACACTCGTGATCTGTATCAAAACGGTGCAAGCTAGGATCACGAAATCTTCACTGTGGGCTGCCCCAAGGTCTCTAGTTTATCGTGACAAAATTTCGTGCCACTGGGTGCAG
>Ga0209671_1006555_pt1 | contig 11963 bp, 9 predicted proteins | sample WorMetHERISLAND2_2_FD_187401 | JGI IMG/M metagenome (GOLD analysis project Ga0209671, IMG submission 187401) | Marine gutless worms symbiont microbial communities from Max Planck institute for Marine Microbiology, Germany - Olavius geniculatus... | ecosystem: Host-associated > Annelida >...
TATTTAAACCATGCCTTGTGATTGAGTCCAGAGCTCGAAACAGTCCAGAAAATTGTGAAAAAATAAACATGGATATAGGCAACATTGCAGTGAAATCATTTGCTAGCCGGTAATTTAATTACTTAGTGTTCGCCAATCGTTGCTATTTAGTTAGACCCCTCACGTCAGCTGTAGCTGTACAGTGTGGGACATTAAAACACAAATTTTCTCATTATAACTTAAAAGAAAAATGATCCATCCAATTGTTATAATTGTTGGTACAAACACTTTTGACACAACTGGCCATCAAAACTTTACTCAACTTCTGCTTCTGCATTAACTGAAAAAATCAATCAGGCAGAATAAGCATTGAAATCAAGAAAAAAAACTTTAAATTAATAACCATCTCTTCTGATTTGTAGCTTCAAGCAACCAATCAATTGCAAAGTTTGACTGTTTTGTAGCAGTGTGTCTGGGCTGTTAATGAATTTAAAAAGTGACTGGTAAAGTCTGTATTGGTCTGAAGCAAAACACTATTGACGCTGCTATCAACGAAAAAGAACATGTCTCCATTTCCATGTTTGTGTAATGGGCCAACATTTTCTGTAAATATCTGAAAAATGTACAACTAAATAAGCTAGCCAAAGCAATAAAAAATTTTAACAAAATGTGTTTTTTGTGTGATTTTGACAAAGTAATCATAGTCTTTGATAAAATGCTACATTTTGTTGGTTCTTTTTCCCCAGGTAATGCAGCAGCAAACACTGGACGAAATGGGAAACTGAACAGTCATTTAATGGCGGGTTGTGTCAGGAATATAATTCGTACCAAAAACTATCAATAACAAAGACATTTTATGTTCCAAGTGTAGTGGACTTTAGCTATAGCGGGTACTTGGGCAGGGAGTTATGCAGAATTACTTATTTGGAGAGGGACGTCAGATCCAAGTTAATGGGCGCAAGTTCTGGGGTAGAAGACGGGGGATCTGGGGGCGAAGCCGCCCTGAAGCTGAAACACATTTTGCTTTTGGACGTTCAATGGATATTGCAAATTTGCTCTTTTTTCTAAAACTAGAAAACAACAAAATAAGATTTTTCAACTGTTTTTGAAAAAAATGAAGGTTAATAAACCGCAGTTTGTCACAGTTTACTGCGAGTTAATGAAAAGTAACAAGAACGATATTCAAGAATTAACATAGGTTTCACCAAATATGTTTTGTTTCAACTAAATATATATCTGGTATCTTTTTTGTTGAAAGTGTCAAGATTTTGACGGAGAATGTAAACCCCCACAGCGGGGCTAAATGGACCGGTACTTGTACTTGTACCAACCCTGTACTTGGGTTGTACTTGATAGTTTGTTTTGAGTACTTGTACTTGTGTTACTTGTACTTGTGTCTTTGGTACTTGCAACATCTCTGCATTATTTCATCAAAAATGCTATGGAGTCAGAATAAATGACTGACCGTTCCAATTGACTCTCAAAAATAAAACACGTAACTTTCAAAGTGAGGCAATAAAGAGGGAGTATCCTTCTTTTCAGCCGATTCGAGAAACTGGGTTTGCGGAATGTCGTGCTCTTTTAAAAAGTCTAGAGCGCTACAAAAGTTTTACTGCACTTTAAACTTTGAGAAACGCGTTTGCTACGTAGTAAATTTTAAAGTTTTAAAATCTATTGCGAGTTTTGCACAGCGTACTGCCATTGTAACACAAAGAACTGCCGGTACTCCGTACTGTAGAGTACCGGTAGACATACAAAACGAAAACAAACAACAGGAAGCAACCTTGATATAGTGACTGGCTAGGTCCGATACCGAACTCAGCGGACTGTCACTGGTACACTGAAGTCCGTAGACTTTGGCCGCGTGTATCTGCGACATGACGGCGCTGAGTAGTAACACAGAGCCATCCACAGAGTGAACCAGAAACAGCGGCGGAGCACCAGCTTCGCCGTCGACTTGATTCATCTCAAGCATTGCTTCAGACGGGCACAGACTATGCAGCGTAAAACCTACGGATTCGGCGAAGGCTCTATCAATATCTTCCTCGGACTGGGTTGTCGTTGGAACGGCAGTATCGTCAGCAACGGAATGCGATGACAACTGGTCTAACTTTGCAAATGTCAGCGCGCGAATCTCGTCGCCAGACAGCGAGATGTCGTAGTAATGCTGCAGCGTTTGCCTCAGTTCGACGACCATCAGCGAGTCCAGACCGAGGCTGCCCAGAGTTACATCACGACTTACTGTACTCACGTTTTTCACGCCTGTATTTCCACAACGCACTGCAAACTAAACCATATCGTAACGTAAAAAAACTAAAAATCCTTCTTAAGCCTGTAAGTGCATAAAACGGGACGGCGCTTATCAATGGCGTCGTGGAAAAAAGTAAAGGGACGGCAGAAAGTTGTAATTTTCTGACTGACAACTAAACATTTTTGGCAGAGTTCCGACAGAGTTGCAAATTTCCAGCAAGTGAAACTTTGAGTGCTTAAAAATTTAATTTTGTTTAAAATTTCCACCAAATAAAAAAACTTTCAGCCTCCAAATAATGTATATTTCTGGATGAAAACTGTCCAACACAAACAAATTTTCAAAAAAGACTAAAATTATGAGCTTCTGCCCTTTGCCGCGATGCCACTTGCGCTTTTTATTAATTCATAGTCAACAAAAAGAGTTCTCAAACACTATGTCACGCTTTCAGTTATCGGAGTAATTATAGATAGGCCCTTATGTGATTGTCAAATAAATTTCATGATCGAATGAATTACAGAATTGACGACGGTCCTTATAAACAAGCAAAGATGTGGCCACGTCTGTGACGCGCCAGGTGCCGACATTCATGCGGCCATCCACCTTGCTGTGCGTAGTTGCACTGCACTGCCCGCCTGTGCAACGCTAACCGTAACCATAACTTTGGCACATGGAACGGTTTCGTTTTTGGGTTGAAAGCCAATACGAAGCGGACAGACGGACGAACGGGTAAAACCTGAAAAAAAGCTAAATGCTATAGCTCTTCACAGAAAACCTATCTCAAAGCTACGGCGCGTCACCTACCGTATGGAATCACACCTGTCATCCGACACAGATAAACGCACCCCGCCTTAACCCCAGCCTGACAGGCCGGTACTCGATTACTTACCCTGAGGGTTGGAAGGCTGAGTTGACCTAAACGGCTGGTTACATACGGAGATGGTTTATCCGCCTGCAGGCAGTCACTCATCTAAGTACTAACCCGGCCCGGTGTATAGCAACTTCGTTAATCAGACACAATGCTTTAACGCTACGCCACGCCACCAACCCATAATGCCATTAATCGCAATAGCGACAAAAAGTGATGGAAATGACCGAGAATGTAAGCGACAATTTGACGTAGTGATGCTGCAGACGAGGCTGATGGCGTCTCCGATGCAGTGTGAGTTGACTCGACTAATACAAAGCTCGACAAAACGGCCGGCGTCGAGTCGCACTCATGACGACTAAGAAACTGATCTAAGGTTGCCAGACAGCAGCCAATGCGCTGGGGCTGGGTGCCGCCTATCGACACGTCGTTGATGTTGTCCGCTTGATAGAGCTTCGTCAGCATGCCGACATCACCCACCGCACCCCACTGTATCGCCAGACCTGAACCAACCAGTTCAACATCCGCAGCTCAACACCAGTACGATTATCATTCGTCATAGCGTAACAGTAATGTTAAAACATCTTTCTTTACCAAAACTACTGTAGCAAACAAACGAAATACTTAACTAAACAACGGAAAATCATAGGCCTCGTTTAAATACAACGAAACCAAGTTATACTATGCTCCTGTTAGTCGGCATTAGTCAACTCGCACCAACATCGTCGTTTTATTCAACAGTCTTAACTCTTAAGTCAAGAGCACTGCGAAAAATGTTAGTAAGTTATTACCTTGTGCAACGCCGAGGCCACGAAGCCAACATGCATGAGAGCGAGAACAACATCATGAAACTGTGAGCAAGAACGAGAACTCAAAGTTTGGCCTCGAGACAATATTGGTCTTGAGTACTTGACATCTCTGGTAACGACACAATGACAGAACACCCTGTGTGCATGTGAGACTGTGTGTTGGCTCACCTGGCAGACGGTCGTTGCGACGTCGTTCACAGATTCGCTCCATGACTGAGTTGGCGTAGCCGTAGTTGGCCTGACCGGCATTGCCCCGCCCACTGGTCACAGACGAAAACACGACAAACCACTCCAGCGTACTGTGACATAGTTCACGCGTTGCCTTGTCCAGATTCCTCGTGCCTACAACCTTACATGACAACAACATTAATGTCAACTCGGCTTTCCATACCTCTGGGGTAGATACATCCAGTAGCTACCGGACTGCTAAGGTGGGATTAAAGTGGGGCGCGTTTATCTGTGACAGGTGACAGGTAGCACTGTGTGATCCAATATGGCAGACGACTCTCCGTAGCTCTGCGATAAATTTTCTATACAGAACTAAACATACTCGATTTAATGTTTTTACCCGGTCGCGCGTGCGTTAGATAAATTAAGTTAAGTCTATTGCAACGAACACAGCGTAATCGCTAACTCGAGTTTTTTTTACTCAGTTTTCACGAATTGGAAATGGTCACTGTTCTCGCCTAGAGACAAGCCTTGCCACATACTGTAAGCCTAGATATTCGGAGGTGACGCTAAACGGTCCTCGCCAACTACGAGTTAACGATACAACGACGACGACGACGACTGTTCTCCCAAAACTCAGCCTTTCATCCTTCCAAGATAGGTCAAACGAATACCGGCTTGTTTGGCTAAAGTTAAAGCGGAGTGAGTTCACGTGTGTTGGGCGGCAGGTGGCACTTCGTTGCTTTGAAATGGGTTTCCCATAAAGAGCTATACACACCTTCAGTCTTCAACCTTTTAAAGCAAATTTTGGAGAAAAGCTAGAGCAGAAGTTTCCACGCTGTGAATTAAAGAGTGACAGCGGGATGGGAACGGCGGTAATACCGCGGTAACCGCGGTAATTACTGCGGTAATGGGGACAACTACTACGGACAGACACTCCACGTTGCAGCCCTGTGGGTGTGGACCCCGGGGAGCAGCCTCCTTACTCTAGCTCAACTCAATTAGTGTCAACTGACTGAGACTCACTGCTGAACAAAAGGCTCGTCACTGCGCCCTATTCAGATTTTCAGAATTTTCGACGAGCGGGGAAATATAATTATCGACATCGAAAATTTTTCGAGTCTTCAGCGAGTCGAGTCTCGTTAACATCCGTAACAATTGCAACTTCATCCGTAGATAGATTTTGATTAACAGATTATACTTGTGTTACTTATATACACAGGCCTATATTTTTCTGCAGCTAGAGTAAGGTAGAGTAAGAGTAGAGTATTTGGTTAAATGAACTGAACGCTAGTCATTTACTGTGATTATTAACTCTGTGCTTGACTGGTCAACTGCGGAGTTTATAAACATTCTTAATTTGCAGTACATTAGCAACAAAAAGGATAATCAGCGGCAATCATTTTCATCCAAATAACGATGGGGATGGGAATGCTAGTTCATCCCCGTGTCACTTTACTATCAATGTGACGCCGGTGCGGCATTAGCACGTTGCAGTGACAATGAAAGAGACTCACTTTCGGTTGAGTAGCGCGCGCCCAGTCGGCGGCAGTCTGGTTGGCGGTCAGTCCGTCGTGAAGAATGGCTGCCAGGTTGAAGACGCTAGCGACACCTCGCGGACACATGGCCGCAGCGTCACGCAGTACTGCCCGTGTCTCGTCAATGTTAGTGACATCAGTCGTCGATACCGTGATCCTGACGCCCGCCTCACGCCACTGACGTACACGTCGCGCCTGGACTTAGCCAGCGACAGTTTTACTTATTTATTTATCTCAGATAGAAGCGCAAACATCGTTTCTAAAGTTTTGCCAGCCAAACATCGTGATCACAAAGTTCTTCAAAATGCTACTTTTATAATTAGTTAACCTATTACAAAAGAAATCATCAACCTAACTGAATCGCATCATGAGTTATCTTGTAAATATTGATTTGACAACAATAAACACAATAGTTCCGTCGGTTCCGCGGGCAGTAATTACGGTAACTATTATTTTTGGAGCAGTCAAATGAGCGTTCACACACATGTGCGTCTGTCTCCAAGCAGTATAACTTGGTACCGGCTTCACCGCTGGGACGTAAACAGGCATACCGCGCGATACACTGGCCCCGTATCCGTGGTCTCGCAGTGTAAAAACTGGTGTCTGGCTGAAAGCCTTAGGAAACAGAGATCAGCGCCCCCTTATGGGCTGTAAAGCTTGTTAAGGACTTTACGTTTTACGTTACAAATGAGCGTGCCTGGTAGCCGGTGCGGACGCCTACGCGCGAGGTGAGTACTAGGTACTTGGCTCCACGTTCGATCAGCCACTGAGCCAACTCCAGACCGAAGCCGCCCAAGCCGCCGACAATGACGTGGCTCTTGTGTGGATGACACGCGGTCCTTGGCATTGCACACAGCGACAGCGCAACAGCTGATCCGTCTTTTTCATCGCGTACCTGTAGACGTGAAAGTGTGCATTCAGCTTTATTTGTCATTCAAAGACTGCGAAATGGAAAACATAAGCAAATGAACCGACAAAAAATGGAAACGCACATCGCTAGCTAGCTGTTTGGTTCACTTCTGGTTAACCTGGAGTCCCACCACGCGCACAATTACTATACAGTAGGACAGTATGCACCGAATGTATCTAAACGCACTATTCACCAGTTCACGGGGGTCGTTTATCTTGTCATTATTTTGTTAGAATCGCTTTCTGTTTAAATCTACGCATTACACGGCTGTCCTAATAAGCAGTGTTGTGAATATTGCCCGTCTGTTTGTCCGTCCGTTCGACTCTGTCGTACGGGCTATTTACTCCAAAAGGAAAGGACGTGGAAAAGTCTCTTAGTGTAAACAATCTACAAGGCAAGAGTAATTGGTATCTTAATGTTTAGCTTATAAGGTCACCAGACGTCGCATGATGTTGCATACCTATACACATCTGTATCGCCGTGAGCAAGACTGACTCGCAACAACGCGAGTTACAAGCAGTGTTTGAATTGTGAAAAATTAGCTGGGATGGTTAAACTTTTCGACAGTCATAGCCCGACCAAAATTAATATGCAAATCATATGTATATAGTATGTAGCTGACCCCCTAGTGCATAATTTGACAGTGTGTTAGAAGGATTGAGAAAACAGTTGGGGGTACAACTCCCCCAACCACCCCGGCAATTCAAACACTGGTTACAAGTAAACATTTGTGCAAAGGATACTTGTGAGTCACGTTGTTGCGAGTCGGCTTCGCTTATGGCGCTACAAATGTGTATAAGTATGCGACATTATTTTTCGCTTCTTCAGTGTGTATTTTGTATTACATTTTTACCTTAACGAGCACTTTGCCGACGTGGTCGCCGTGCGCCATGAATCTGAATGCGGCCTCGACGTCGTCTCGTTCAAAGACGCTCGTCTGCAGTGGCTTCACCGTGCCGTCCCGCAGACCAGTCGACACCAGATCACGAACGCACGGCCAGTCTGCATTGCCAGGTTCAAACAGCGCGTCCAACAGGATGCCGTGGAACGATATGTTGCGCAGAAACACCGCCATACCTACAAATATTGCACAAAAATACCGCCATGCCTGCAACGATTAATAAACAAAGGTGCTTGTAATCTACAGTCGACATAGTGATATAATACATACAGTTTCGGCTCTTCACCGACGCTGTTGTAGTAGATAAACTGCGACAGAAAAATGTGCTGCGTACACGTATTTTCGCGAGCTATTTGTTTCTCAGCAATTGAGTTAACTACGATCCTGACAATTATTGCATACCGAGCGACGTGTTGTTCGAGAGGTCAAATTTTCCGATTTCCAGAAAGCGTCCGTGTTGTGCAAGCAGCTGTACGCTTGACTGGAGTTTGTCCTCTGCCAGTGAATTGAGTACGACGTCCACTCCTCGGCCCCAGAAATGCGAGTCTCGAGAGTCGGCGAAGCTCGAGTCGCTGAGCTGCGGAAACCGCTGTTGCAGATACTGGCGTTTAGCGGTCGATCCTACCGTTGTGAACACACGACAGCCATAGCGCAGTGCTACTGAGATCGCCGCCTGACCCACAGCACCGCTGCCCGCGTGTATCAGCACGGTTTCACCTAAATCACAATCGAATAGTCCTGTAATAAAACAACCGACAGATCGCAACTGCACAATATATAATATACAGATATACACAGAATTAAAGCCATCAGATTATGTCATTCTTTTAGATTTAGATTGAAGAAGTTGTTATTGCAGTCGTTGGAATAGATGCAGCACTTTAAATTTCATTTATGCAGTCAGTGTGAGTACACTACGAGTGTCCGTTGTATAGGCTGTACTTTTTCGAGTCAAGGAAGATTCGTCTAAAGCGAAGTCTGAAGTGGAGAGATCGTGACCGAATCACTGACAACGTTCCTGAGCCGCCAGTGACGTTTTTCTAGCGAATCCTCGAGGCATTAAACTGGGAGAGAGGAACGTCGACGTGGAGTCAGCCGCCGTCAAGTTCATTCGCTGAGCCGTTGCCGAGCAACCGTCACCAAGACTGCTGTCCACGGATCCGTAGGTCGTGAGTCGTGCGGTCTTGTTGTTTGTATCCTGGCCGAGTTGAAATTTAGTTTCCTTGGTAATTGTTCGCCAGAGTGTAGATTTGGTCTTCTTTTGTTGTTACTTTTTCCTATTTCGTGACACTGCTGTTAAACTGTCAGAACTAAAACCGCATAAATTTGTATTATTGCTTGTAATTGACATTTGATTATTTTGACTAAATCACTGTATTGTCAAATTTAACCGCGTTTCTCTGATTTAGTGCAAACTGACATTTTACTGAATTTATACCTATTGATTTCTCGATAGTACTAAACTCTGTTTATTTTGAATAATGTAGGAAGGCTGTGAGATTTGTTTGTGTTGTATGTTAATATTGTAGACCTCTGTATTATTTTGATAAAATTTTAATCACTTTTTTTTATTATAAAAACGGTCAAACTCAATACTTGGTTTTTCAATTTTTCCCTCTTATTATTTTCTGCTTGTATTTCTAGTGTTATAATATTTGTACTTTCATTGTGTGTCTTTATAAATATAAAAATTTGTGGATTATTTCCTCATTAGCTCTCGAGTTTATTGATTTATTACGCTAGCATTTAGTGTTATCAAGTTCATGTAGGTCACCGCAGTCAAGGTCGTGACATGTTCATTTACGTATTTTTCACGCTTTCGCAACAACAGCATAACGTAGTAGTCGACATCGAATGACCACTGCAAACAAGCGAGTATTTATCGATTCAACTTACTTGCGCGTATACGACCACGAACCACCAGAGCGTAAAACGCTGTAGAGTAGGCCACTGGTACCGTGGCAGCTTGCTCGAGCGACCAGTCGCCTGGAACACTCCACAAGAAGTCTTGATGTGCGTCGACCACTGACGCCAAACCCTTCGCAGCAACTAGACCCATCACTCGGTTATTGGATTCGTCACGGCCTGAGAATTCCATGCCGAGGAGACAGTCTTGCGACGCTAGATCTCCTGTCAGACAAGTTACAAAAGCCAACAGCATAATTCATTATTTTACGCAGTGACGTATTTAAAATTTAAAAATTTAGAATTGAAAGAGAAAGCAAAGACACTGGAAGGCGAGGACGAAGTCCTTCAGAAGTCGATACCTTTTTGTTAACGGACAAATAAATTTTGCTGTTTCAGGATGCAAAATTATGCAAATGTTCAGCGCCGACGAGAGCCATGGCAGATTGCCCCCAAACACATCAAATTCACGTGTGACTTTTAGACGTATTGATGACGGAGAATAATTGTAATCAAAACCAAAACGTGAATTCTGGAGACTGGAGGGACATTTTGGACAAACTTGGGAAACTATCAAATCAAAATATGACAAGTATAAATTTGATTGCAGCAAAATATTAGAAGCTGTTTGCGGTCGACAAAAGGATTTCGTGAATGGTCCAACATTTCTAAATAATAATTCAATACCACGGACGTGGACATGCCTGATTTTACATTAAACCGTTTCCTGCCTTCGACATGTATTTAGGACTTTACTGCGCTTCAGATTCGGCGACTTTTCCATTGACATTGTGCGTCACACAAATTTACTCACTTATTTACTATTGTCGTGCAAGCTTTGCAAAAAACGACTGTCGTGCTCTACGCATGTCGTAATTGTTATTGCGTCTTTTCGCGTAGCCACAATACCGCACAATTGGCACACCATAGTGCGTTCAAGGTCATTCAAGGTCATTGATTTTAATATTATTTGAAAACCAGTATTCGATTTCCTATTAGTGATCAATAGCAATCTAGGTGCACCGTTTAGCCACAATACACCCGTTACAGAAGACGACTGACGATGACGGACGACAACCGTTTAAGACGCCTACAGCATTGCTGTCATCTAGCGCGCTTTGACTCGAGCCGGCGTTCCCAGCATGAAGGAACCACACGGCAGCTCCGTCGGCAAGCGGCCTGACGGTTTGCCATGGAACTCTGGGCGCAGCGCCACTTAGGAAGTCACAGTGGTCGACACTCTGGGAAACGGTTATCTGTAGCAGAGTGCCATCACCAGTGTCAGTGCCGCTGAGACTGCAGCTGTCAAAAAAAGAACAAGTACAGCTCGCTTAGCGGCACCCATGACTTTTTTCGAGTGACACTGGAAACACTTGGACCCATGAGCGTCAGCACCCAGGAGTTCTTGGCACAAATCGGAAGGCGTTTGACCGAGGTGACAACGGACCAAGTGGAACGTCGTTCTTTTTCCAGCGCTTGTCGGTCACCGTCCAACGCTTCAACGCGACATGCCTAGCTGACACGTTCGCAATTTCCAAGCCCGCATCGTAACCATTCCGGACAAAATTTTTGTAGTTTAGGCCTAATATTTCAGCTCTCAGGAATTGAGTACTAGAGCTATAATAAATAAATATATAAATAAACAAATATCTTCTTCACAACCCAGGAAGTAACACAAATCCCCACATTATTGGACGTACGCCGCTGCACTCACGCGACAATCGACCGACCAGCTGAGCCAAAGTCAGGACGGATTCCCGGCAATACAAAATCTGTTGATCACGCCGAGTTTAATGACTGACTGGCTTAGCGCCATGCGCGCGACAGTCAACATACCAGGAATGGCGTCGGGCGGTAGTTTGCCAGTAGCAAGCATAACATCGCGGAAGTTGAGAGCTGCGTAGTTTACACGGCACAGTTGATGACGATCGGTTGAGCTGAAGTATTTGAGAGGAGATTCAATCCAGTGTAGACTGGACAAGTCGCCAGGTGTCAGCACGTTGATGAACGCACAGTCAGTCGCCACTGTCCGCTGCTGATGCTCGCCTGATAGTCCAGTATTACAAACAGATTATCCAGCGGTAAACATCATACAAATCATCATTATCATCAGTGTCGTTGTCGTTTATTGCATTAACAATATCAGCTAGAACAATAACATAATAAAAGTAAATGCAACAGAAACGTGTCAAAAGCTAGAATAGCTTATGGGGAGACGCCCCTAACGAGCAAACTTACACAGATGGCTGATAATAAACAAAAATATGGTTAGCTTAACTGCTTAAGTACCAATTACTCGGCGATTACAGTCCCCTAGAATCATGCTAACTTAACATCACATTACTATAGCTATTAAGACAAAAACATATAAGAAATGTAAAGCAATCACATCGATAACACTAACAGAGTTTAGCAGAATGGACAGATGATGTCAAACCGGTGACTAGTTTCGTGACAAAATCAAATAAGAGCTATTGCGAATGCAAGGCCATTTCGTCTGCTGATTGTGTATTATCTGTCAGTGTCTTTCGTGTATTTAGTTAAAATGATTAATATTAAACACAGAAATTGGCGTAGTAGTCAAAACTAGAGAAATATGGCAGCTCAGTGTTTATGCGGCTGTCAGCCTGACCTTTT
>Ga0209671_1006556_pt1 | contig 11962 bp, 7 predicted proteins | sample WorMetHERISLAND2_2_FD_187401 | JGI IMG/M metagenome (GOLD analysis project Ga0209671, IMG submission 187401) | Marine gutless worms symbiont microbial communities from Max Planck institute for Marine Microbiology, Germany - Olavius geniculatus... | ecosystem: Host-associated > Annelida >...
ATATATATATACTTCATTTCGCATCAAAGCAGCACAGCTAATAATAAGAGAGAGAGAAAAAAGAAATACACACACATACTGTACAAATGTACAAATTTAAACGTCGCCAAGTAATATGGCTCTTAGTGAACACACAAATGATTGAAGTGAACAAACACTATTTTGTCATGCAGGCACAACAATAAATCATACAACAACAACAAAACTAGAATTTGTCAACGCTGATCGAGATAAAGTAGTTCTTTGTATTCGCGGATGAAATGGACGGTGACTTGGTTGTTGTCTTTTCTTAACATCTGATGATAAGGACAGCAATCATTCAGAAAAATCGCGTTCAGTTTGCAGGGTGAACGTTTAGAAACACGAGCAAACCACTTTAGTGCAGTACGGAAAAAATTGGATTGCTGAATAGTGACTGCGATATTTTGGACAAACATTAAAACAAAACTGCACAATACAGTATATGTATCAAAAAGACACCGGTTATAGTTCTTCGTCTCTACGTTAAACAACATGTGAAAAGAAAACATTTAATTTCCGAAATGTTCAACCTTAAGATGACAATATCTGCTTATTGTATGACGCAACTTTGATTGTTCTTGTTCTGTTGCTCGGCAGTGAGTCGAGCCTGAATGGCGTGATAGCATTCATCACACTCATGAAACTTATTTTTCGCTGTCTGCTCATGTTTCGTACAAAAATCATCCAAGCGTTTCACATCTTCTTTCGCCGAACGTATGTTCACTAAGAGTTGAGAAAGCTCGCGTTTTAGACTATCTTGGTGATCATCGAAATCATCGGCAAGACGACGTGCCTTCTCAAATTCATTTGGTTCGACTTGATCGTTGCAATCTTTCAGCTTTTCATTCCACTCGTTCACTTTCTGTCTAAATTTCGTGATGCTATCAAACAAGCGAACTACTTTTTTGATCCTAGTTTCGTCAACAGCAGTAAAAGTTTTAAAAGACTCAGACTTTTTTCTTGAAGTAATGTTTGACAAAGGCAGCATAGTGTAAGCTATTGGTTTGCCTTTTCCATCGTTGGAATTTTTCATAATTTGTGGCAAGTCTCTCATCATTCTTTCTGCGCTTTCCAACGTTTGTGGCAACTCATCCGGTAATATATCTCCTACGATGTCGACCTTGGTATCCGTCTGCTCCACCGTCTCCGTTTTTTTCTTAAAAATACTTCCAATGATTGAAGTAGCCGAAGTGCGTCCTAGCGCTTTCCTGCTTTTCTCGACTCTATGCGTTTCTTTCCAGCCTGTTGCCACGCACTTGGCTCCCCATTCGATATCTATGACAACATGTGTGGCTCCTGAGCGATTTATCGCATTCACAGAAATATTCCGTTTTACCTGGTCGTTGATCTCCAGGTGTTCCGTTGCTGCTTTAACATGGCATAAGCGTGTCTCTTTCACTGACCTGAAGCTCGTCGTTTCCTGGCTGAAGTACTTCGCACCCAGCTGACACATTCCAGCAATAATGCTCAACTGCAAATCACCCGCAACTTCCAGTTCACGAAACTTATCCTCGAGATTCGTTGCGGTGATGACCATGCTGATAGTGTTCGGGTTGTCGGTTTTGGATATAGCTGGAGAATCGGATGTCAACGGTTCTCGGAACAGAGACACGCCGCAAAACTTATCAATTGTGGCGTCATACAGATCACCCAACCTAGCGATGTGACCGAACGCTTGTCGTTGAATAGTCGGCTTAGGCTCATTAAAATCTCCTGCGTCACTATCATCATCATCGTCATCTTCATATTTGTTTATTTGAGGTTGTGACAAAATATTTCTAACTGGAGTAGATATGGGCTTTTTCTCTGAGGCACTTTGAGGGCAAGGGGCGACAGATGCGCCACAACCCATGGCTGTTATGTCTTGTCTACAAACAAGCAAATATAATGCATTATAGTACAATCGACTGATACTAGAAACCGTATAGTTGATAGACAACTTTAGCGAACAATTTAAATGTTTATTGTTTGTTGTGACAATGCCAAAAAAACGTTATAGGCCTATTTCTACATTTATTCATTAAACAATTTTACACGAGAGGTAAGTTTTAGTTAAAATTCGATGGAAATGTGAATGATACGACTAAGCCTATGAACACTTTTGTGTTGAAAATGACACTATTACTAGTAAAATAAATCTAAAGTTAAATTTTACTAAACAAAGTTGTGGTAAATTAAAATCAAAGCTTACCTTAATAGGGCTGCGTGTTTTTGCAATACTAAAAGTTGCAATAACAAATCATAAAGGACAACGTTGTAACGTTGCAACGTTGGAACGTTGTTGCTATGATTCTTCTGTTTGTGTACAGTTACCCCGACTACAAAGCATTGATTTTTTGTGGATCGTCCAACACAGAAAAAAACGCTTTCGTACTTGGCTCGCTTTCCTCTTTGCCGCATTTGTGAGCCATAATTAGGAGACTAGAATGACGTCTTGTCTAATAATAGCTCCATGTCATAGTCACAAAGGACTGCCAATTTTTTTCACTTCTTTAACGCAGGAAGAAAAAAATGTTGTCAACGAATATAAAATTACACAGCTATTGTGTTAACCCCGTACAAAAAGCAACTAGCAGCAGAAACCGATTTTGATCACTGTGAATTGTGATTATAGATTTAGCAACGTTAGACCAACTTATCAGCAGTTATTTGACTGAAATTTCGCAAATGCACTAAATCTTACAACAGCTGCTAATTTGGCATTTTTACTTTGGGGGTCTATGAATAAAGTTTACTAGACCCACTTCGTCGACGACAAACACCAAATTGTCTTAATGTAACGTTTTTTCTGAGCCATGAGGCCTATTAGAGGTACTGTTTATAATGTTCACTTGGTACAGATGTTTAAAATGTTAATGAATGTTGATTGATAAATAATCAATGCATCATGCATTAATAATTTTATTTTAATATTTACTGATTTACCAGCAGTATTTTACGTAAAACAGTCTAATCTGGTTAAAATCCGGCACTGAGGCTGATGAGGCGGCGTTGATCTTCGTTTTTACGCGCGACAGCATGTAATGTTTCGCGCGTCTTAGCCATCGTCGAGGCGTCCGTCCGTCTGAGGAAGTACCAAAAAATTGGCCATTTTGAGCCATTAAGTCACCGTATCTCAGAAACGGCGCAAGGTAAGGCCTATGTTACTATTAATCATTAATAGGAAGTTTCATACACCCTTACGATTGACAAAAATCAACAATCTTGAACGACTTTAAACCCCTAAAATAAAGGTTTTTAGTTATTTTTGGCGATTTTGGGCTGCAACACACATTTCAAGAGTAGATTGCGCCAAAGTGGCTTGCGATAGACAAAGACAACTTGCAGATTGAATTTTCAGCATTAAACGTAGATTTAGGCGGTTCAAGTCCCGACCCCCTAAGTTCAAAGAAGCTTTCGCAAGGGGGCGTCAAAGAGGGGTACCTCCATATAAAGGTGGTTATTTTACCGCTGTTGGCTCGTCTAGCGCTTGCAAAAACATAGACTGCATAAACTTGTTGCTTGCCGTAACAATAACTGCTGACAAGCTTTTAATGACCTCGAACGACCTTGAACCCCCAAAATAGGGGTTTTAATGATTTTTTATGCAATTTTCGGCTGCAGCACACACTTCAACAGTGAATTGCAACAAAATAGATGGAGATAGACCACGACAACCTGCGAACAGCAATTGCTGTTTTCATGAGCTTTGCTCAAATTACTTGTTAAGCCTTTAGCCGGACACCAGTTCACACTGCCAGACCACGATAATACATGTAGTGCATTGCGGGTTACGCCCCATGCTTTGGCTGGTAGTCATGGCGCCCACCCGCAGAGAAATGGCCAAGCTGAATTGACCTTTTATTTTCTGTCCTCAAAGCAGCTCAAAACCGAGACTTAAGTTTTGAAAACGATATTGCCAATATAACACTATATCCTAGTATCTAATATAGACTTGATGATGTATGAATAAAATGTGTCATTTACAAACTTTCTTGAAATGCCGAAATACACTTAGAATCCTAATCATAATAATCATAATCATGATCAATCTGTTGCTTGTTTCCGGTTTTTTTCTTGTTTTCTTTATGTTCATAAAAACGGCAATCGTTCACTAACGTTCTACCTAGCCTATTAGCCTGTTTGAATCTGAAAAACGGCAGAAATTTATTATCAATGTAGTCCTATGTATGGGACACTGTGGTAAGTGACTTGCAACATTTCAGAAACCGAGAAAATGCAATGATACGCAGAAATACGCATAACTGCGAGTCTGCGACTGTCCTCTGAAGCGAGCAATTAGACGGCGACTGCTTTCATCGTCGATCGGCGCGTGCCGTATGGCGTACTAGTCCACTGTCCGGCGCAGGGAGAGAGGAAATACATCCGGCTGCTAAAGGGAACATTATCAGTCGAGACAATCCGCAAGGATACGCAGAACGCGCGATTACGAAAACTTTAAAATTCGCAGTAAAAATTATTTTTCTTTTTTCAATTACTTTTTACTTGCACACAGCAACTTAATTTTGCTTTATTTTTTGATAACTTGTTTTTGTCACTTTTCTTTAGTTTGTATCGTTTTTTTCAAATTTGCACTATTATAAAAACTTTCGCAAGTGTAATTTTTCTCTTGGGTATTTTTTGCGTTCAACTTGACGAACATTATGTCTTAGATCGTCCCAGTGCATGGTCGATTTCTTAGCACCACTGCATCTCAGTAAGGTGTGTTAAAAGGCGTGCTTCAGAGACAGAGAGAAGGTGTGTTGACACCACACCTGCAGCGGCTGTGTGAATTCCCATTACGCATCACCGTCATGCGTCGTCGTCATCATCATCATCATCACGATCTTGTCTTTCTGTTCGCTCCTTTCTATCGTTTTCTTTATGCGTGTTCGTCTTTCTTTCTCGCCTGAGTTTTATGCAATTTGACAGATGTTTTGATGTTAAAAAAAATTTACTGTCGTCATCATCATCATCACTATCGGTACCTTTGTCATGCGACCTGCTACGGCGTCGCCGTTTGCTTGCCGACAACAGGTAACAGCGTCTTACCGGTATTGCGTCACACAGGTGCGTCATAAGTGTGATATGACGAACTCATTACAGGTGTGTCAGCACTCAGCAGCAGCAGCAGCATCAGTACTCAAGATTTAAAGGTACGTGCCGTTAAGTTTTTAAAAATTATATTTACGGTTCAGAACTACATAAATACAAGTAAAAAAAACTTTTATTTCACATTTTAGCCAACGGATATGCGAACACAACGCAATCCACAATGAAGTTCAGCAAAAAAAACTCAGATTAAAAATTTACTAAAGCAGTTTACAAAAAATGATCGTTTATGCAAATTATAACTTTTGTTAACGATAGGTGTCCAAAAGTCACGGACGTCACCCCGTGTTACTGAGTATGCCATACAACAGTAATAATTGTTGTTTGTCTAAACTGAAAGTAAACGGATCAATACCACACAACATGGGCGGCGCTAGGAATCTGAAGCTAGGTGGCAGCGGAAGACAGGGGCCAGAGCACAGAGGGGCAATAAGTTTTCGCGTGTGTGGGCCAAATGCCGACGTTATTTGGTTGTTATGTGCATCGAAAAGATGTATCGGGGTCCACGGGCAAAGCCCTGGTCAAGAAGTCAAGAAGCCCTCTGAAGCTGAAACACTTTTAGCTTTTGGACGTGCAATGGAAGCCACAAATTTGCCTGCCTTTTAATATTTGAAAACACAAAAAAAATCACAGACATCTGTGTTGTCTTGCAAAAAAAGATGTTTAATAAGTCACACCTTGGAATGATAAAGTGCCCAGAGGGCAAAATTTTTCCTGGGAGCAGCTGGGGGGCAAAAGCCAAGGCACGGGGCAGCTTTCCCCTGACCTCTCTCTGGGGTACCGCTCATGACAATCAACGACAATCAATGTTTACAGTTGGCTTTTCCACTAATACGTGAAAGATAACGCTTGCGTAACTTATTGTGTCTTTCCTTTCCTTTTTTCCCTTTTTTTGCCATCGCTTACAACAACAAGAAATTTGAGGTAATGCTCACGAGACGCGCGAAGGCCTATAGCAGTTCCGGTTCAGTAGTTTAGCTGAAAATTGGGGTGTTCACGCTAAGTTAATATACAAATACTAAATTCTTTATCTGGATCGCATAACGATAGTAGCGTGACGCCAACTTGTGAATAATATAGACTTGTGTCACAGCCCGAAATCGCCAAAAATGGATAAAACCCCTATTTTGGCGTTTAAGGTCATTCAAGGTCATCGAATTCAGCGCCAATCGAGAGCCAGTGTATGACTTTCTATTAGTGATTAATAGTAACCTAAACTCTATCTCGCACCGTTACTGAGATACAGCGACTTATTGGCCAAAAATCGCAAATTTTGCCCACCTCTTCTCATTTAGCGCCCTCGTTCGAGGTGACCCCCTTCGAGTTTATGGAAAAACTTTACGGTTCCTAAAACTAGAGTCTTCCAGGCAGCCGATGGTGTAGATTTGATGATCCTACCTTGCACCGTTTTTGACTGATTTACCCGTGTGACGGACGGACGAACAGACAAACGGACAAACAGACAGAATTGCGATGGCTAAGACGCGCTGAAAGCAGTAGCTGCTTTCGCGCGTAAAAACGACTAATCAGATTTTAACGCACGGCCCATAACGCGGTTTTACGCAAAAAGTGCCTTGTGGGATTTACAAAATTTAAATTTAATATTCCACTTTATCGAAAACAAATAAGAAATAAAATGGCGTTTTTAGAAAAAAATTAACAATCTTTTAAACGGTCATAGCTTTGGCTGTGTATAAGATAGCGTCGTGATTTTTGGTTCTAGGGTATAATTTTCGAAACAGGGCATTTTACAGTTAAATTTACCTTGACAACAAAATGTTAGACAAAATGGCTATAACGTAGCTTATGTAAAAGATATCTGGAAGATCTTTGCATTTGACAGGGGTTTTCGAGGTCGTGTTATTTAATGATGTCATGTTAACATATGCACGACCGACCCTGGTTGCCATAACAACAAAATTTGACACAAAGCAGACTATAACTCGGCTTGCGTAAAAAATATCGCCAAGATCCTTGCGTTTAGCAGGTAGTTTCCGGGTGTCAGGCTATTGAATGATGTTAGTCAAATTTTACCGCGACCGACCAAAGTTGCCATGATAACGAAATTTGGGGAATTTAGCCGAAAATTGATTACAGATCGGTTTGCATCGTAGTAGTATTAGTACTAGTAGTAGTAGTAGTAGTAGTAGTAGTAGTAGTAGGGACAAAAGTAGGTTAGTGGTAGGGTAAGGATAGGGTTATGGTAGCAGTAGGCGTAGGGTAGATTATTGTAAGGGTAGAGTAGGCCTATGGTAAGGATACGGTAGGGTTAAAGTAGGTTGGGTGTTGGGTGATGATTACGTGTGGTAGTAGTAGAAGTAGCAGTAGCAGTGGTAATGGTAGTAGTTGTACGCTACTGGTAGGCGATTTTACTGTCAGATTTTATTTTGCTCCAATTTGCTTCCAACGGAAATAAAACTGCAAATATTTATCCAAAAACTGTTTAGTTTATATACAGTGTAATGTGACATCGTATTTGTAAATATAAAACTGCACAAATTACAGTTTAAAAACCAAACATGATTATTACACAATGTCAGAAAAACTTTGCTGACTGAGTATTGGTAAAGTTTAAATTTTTACGTTTTTAGAACTGAACTGAACAGTTTTTTTTACATCAATGTTAGTAACACTGTAAAACGTCTAATACAAGCTTCCGGCAACTGTCCGAACATCTGAGCAATTGGCTAAGACCGCCGACTTGTGTGAGAGACTGAGTTTTTATTAAAGACCCGACTTGTACTGAAACGCTGTAAACATGCCATGTATGGAACTATTTCTGTAAACGGTTTGTGCCGAGACCCGGCTTTGATTTGATTAGAGTTTCACGATATCTTCAATGTCAGCATGTACGAACAATGTTCGCAGACCACGTAGTTACAAAGGATAGGCTACTACTACGTGAATAATCATGCAAGAAAGTGAACAAATCAGCATCACATAACAATAATATAATTATTGTGAAAATTACATAGTTATAAACTACAGTATAGGCCTATGTTATTACTCGTGTACATACATGTATAGACCAAGCCTAACGTCAACATGTGCATTTACCTCGGCAATTGATATTTCGACGCAGTGAACAAGTAACGTGAGCAAAGCTCACATGACACGCGACAGCATCGGTGGGCAATCAGTGTACAGCATGCAAAACATAATAATGCGTCTTGAAGGAGTACCCAAATTTTAGGCCTCCGTACGGTAGATTCCTAAAACCTACGTGGTCGAATCTTAAATGATTAAGAACGTACATGTACGTTCTATGCTACAAATTTCATACGCAAGTTGTCCAGGTTTATCTTCAGTAATTTCGGAGATATTCACTCTTGAAATGTGCACCGCAGCCAAAAATTGCAAATAAAACATCAGAACCTTCTATATTCGGGGTTCAGGGTCATTGAAACTGACAAATGTTGACACCGCTAAAAAGTTAGTAAGAAAGTAAGTAAGTAGCAATTTATATTGCGTCAAAATCTCACAAGAGAATTAGGACGAATTAACGAGGAGCGCTAGGGGGCAAGATAAGCAGACTGAAAATAATGTCTTAAGATGACGTCTGAAAGAGGTGAGTGTTTGAACTTGACGGATATGAAGAGAAACGGAATTATATACTTGTGGTGCGGAAACTCGAAATGCACGGGAACCAAAAGACAAGTTATGGCACGGAACGTCAAGTAGACGGCTGGAACATAACAGTGTGAACCTTGTAGATCTGGGACTAGTCACTAGTGCTTGTTATGGTAGACAAAATATCTGTATTTGTCTGCAACTGCTTTCGCACTGTAGTGCGAGCCAGTAGCGGTAAAATAACCATTTTAGGGGATATCCCTGTTTAACGCTCTCGTACGCAGGCCTCGTTAATCTTGAGGGATCCCGTGGGTCACGTGACGTCATCAGAAGGGAAAGGGGAAGAGAAAGGGATAGGTGAATCCAACGGTCACGTAACCGATGACGTCATGTGACCCTAAATGTCAACTCATGACCCCAAAATCTTGGAGTCTGCATATCTCTGTCTGTAACCGTGCAAGATAGACGCATGGCCAATGGTCATCATTTATTACGAATTGGAAACCATATATGCCGTATGCCGAGTCAATTAGTCACATGTTTTTTTCACCAAAGTTTTACCAGAACTTGACCTCAATTAATGCCACTTTTCTTGCATTTCTATAAGCGATTCTTGTTGTCAAACATCGTGTCTGTGGATGTTTGCGTCTCTCTGTCTGTCTGTTCCCGGTTTATCCGCAGAACTGCGATTGCTAGTAGTCGCAAGCCAAGTCGCCTATTGGCTTGTTTATGATTAAAAACGTAACGAAATAGACTAAGTATTTTGTTTCACATGTACAGCAAAATGTCTTTATCTATCAAATGTGCATCGTATACAGAAATTTGCTTTGAGTAAAAGTCTAGTACAGCTAATGTCAGTGGTCAGTACCTGGATTAATCTGGGGCGTTATACGACAGCGGAGTATGTTGCTTTGATGCTAATTTTTTTTATAAATCTGCCATTTTCCTGTTTTGTTTTTTTTTAGAATGACGGTTAATGACAATAGTATCACTGGCACACGTAGTAAGTCTACTTTAACCCAACAAAATATTCAATTCTCCATGTGTGTGTGTGTGTGTCCGTCGGCGACGCTTGCGCATGGTTCGGCATGCGTATTGTGTAGTCGAGAGGAAGGCCACGCTCATCAGTTAGCCGGTGTGGCGCCCCGGTGATACATCCGCCCGCGATCCCATGCATAACAACAACGTTACCGTTCTTTCACGGAGACTGAGTAGGCCTACTAAATATCGCACACGGCTATTGCTATATGTTGGGAGTGACGGCGTACTTAGTGTCTGAAGTAGCTACACATTTTCTAGACGCACATCCTCCCAGTGCACCTGCGCCACCGAAGACTTATCCGACTCCATCTCCATTTGCATGACAGCAACATCGCCGTTTCTCTGACAAACAAACAGACGTCGTGTTGCGTGGTGGAAATACAATCGATGTGGCGCTGACACTCCCTCACTGACATAGCGTACAAACTCTAACGTCGGACTTAACAACACGATTCTGTTATTGCCACGATCAGCTACAAAAATAAACCGTGAGTCTTCATCTACAGCCAAGTGACGCGGACAGTTCAACTGTAACACGCCAGAGCCACGCTGACCGCCGTAACTACGTGTTACTCTACCTTCAAAATCGACCATGCACACTCGATGAAGGGGGTTAAGCAAACCTCCATGACAGAGGACGAAATGACCGGTGGTCATTTGTACGGCCATCCACACATTTTTAATGGTTGGGTGCAGTTCTATTTCCTGGACATCTTCGCAACTGTCGTCGTCTTTTTTGATGAACACCATCAGTTTAGCAGGCTCGGCCGGCCCACTGTCACACGCAACGAGAAGATTACTACTGCGGGCAGTAACTGACAAACCGCGGGGTTTGCCTTGTATTCCCAACTTACTAACATTTTTACTACTCAAGTCATATCTGAGTACACATTTGTCTTGGTAGTTAGACGCATAAAGACAATGGCGTTGTACGCACGACGTCATGTCATTGTCGCTGTCTTTCGTGAATCCAAGCAGACGGAAATGACGCATTAGTTGGTAATCGTTGATGGAGTAGACGGCGACTTGATCGTCGTTTTGCCCTAACAGCAGAAAAAGTTTGTCGTCTACTGACGTCAAACCAAAAGCACGTTCTTTCGCCGAAATGATCACAGGATTACTTGAATCTGTAAACATTCCAAAATCTCGGTATGTTTATAGTTGAAATTATTTTGTTATAATTGTTCAAACTTAAGTAATTTGAGCCAATGCTTACCAGACGCGCGACAGCCTATAGCAGTTCCTGCTCTCAGGTTGTCTTGGTCCATCTGCAGTCATTTAAAGTCTGCACTGCAGCCGAAAATCGCAAAAAAATCACTAAGAAGCTTTATTTTGGGGGTTCGAGATTGTTCAAGGTCATCGATGTTAATATCACTAAAAAGCTCGTTAGTCGTCACCAGTGCTTGTTATGATAAACATCATGTCTGTGACTATATGCAACCGTTTTCACGCTAGATGAGCCAATAGCTGTAAAAATAACCACTATAAGGTGAAAAAAGTACCCCTCTTTGACGCCCGCGTGCACAGGCTTCCTTGAACGTAAGAGGGGGAGACTTTGCCTGCTAAAATATACGTTTAATGCTACACATTGTATGTGCAGGTTGTCTCGGTCTATTTTCATCCACTGTATCACAGTTTACTCTTAAAATGTGCGCCGCAGCCAAATATTTAAAAAATTACTAAAACCTTATTTTGGTAGTTTAAGATCGTTCAAGGTTATCGATGTTAATACCACTAAAAAGTTTGTCACTAGTTCTCGTTATGATATGCAGCATCTCACTGCTAATTTGCAACCGATTTCACGCTAGACGAGCCAATAGCGTTAAAACAACGTCTTTTAAAGGAGTACTCCTATTTCACGCTTTCGTTCGAAAATAACTTCTTCACCCAGGGCATGAAATTTTGTTATTAAATACTAAAGACTCTAAGCTAACATATGGTAAAAACCCGAAGTTTTTTTTATCTTACCTAAAATTAAATCGGTAGTGGGACGAGACAGACACCAAGACGGACGGACAGGATTACCATAGCTAATACGCACTTTCAGCACCTTGTAGCATAACGGCCAAAGGATACTTCAAAGCCGTATAACTCGGTCTCCGTACAAGATACTTTCAGGGTGTTTTACGAACCTCGTATTTTCGTCAGTCTGGAATTCAGCACGTGTTAATGTAGCCCTAAAATTATTTTTGCTGTTTTCGAGTGTTGACTTACGTCGCTTTTACATACTGGGTAAATC
>Ga0209671_1006557_pt1 | contig 11961 bp, 6 predicted proteins | sample WorMetHERISLAND2_2_FD_187401 | JGI IMG/M metagenome (GOLD analysis project Ga0209671, IMG submission 187401) | Marine gutless worms symbiont microbial communities from Max Planck institute for Marine Microbiology, Germany - Olavius geniculatus... | ecosystem: Host-associated > Annelida >...
CCTATAGCACTTCCAGTTCAGTAGTTTAGCTGAAAATTGGGGTGTTCACGCTAAGTTAATATACAAATACCAAATTCTCTATCTGGATCGCATAACGATAGTTCCGTGGCGCCACCTTGTAAATAATACAGATTTGTGTTGCAGCCCAAAATCGTCAAAAAAATCTATAAAGCCCTCTATTTTGGCGTTCAAGGTCATTCAAGGTCATTGAATTCGGCTCCAATCGAGAGCCAGTGTACGACTTCCTAATAGTGATTAATGAGTGAGTAATTAGTGAGTAACCTAGGCCCTATCTCGCACCGTTACTGAAATACAGCGACTTATTGGCCAAAAATCGCAAATTTTGCCCACCACTCCTCTCTCTTAGCGCCCTCGTTCGAGGTGACCCCCTTTGAATTTATAGAAAAGCTGTAGGGTTCCTAAAACTAGAGTCTTCCAGGCAGCCGATGGTAAAAATTTGACGAAAAAAATAATAAATAAACAGCAGTAAAACATAACGCCTTCCGAGAACTACCGTTCCGGGCGGCCTAATAAACAAAATGAGGACAACAATATAACTGCTTGTTCCCATTCGTTTAAAGATTTTCATCTCCAAGTCAGTAATCCAAACAGTAATCTAAAATTTACTTGTTTGAAGTTTGGTGGCAAAAATATCAACGTAACGTACTTGCTCTGCGATATTCCTCGGAAATGCGTAGAATTCTCTCGTCTTCCGTTTCATTTTCCAGCTTATTTTCTCTCTTCGAGAGTTCCGACATACGCTTCTCTCCTTCCTTCTTCTTCGCGTCCAACAGCGTCTTGAGTTGTGCCTGTGCCTGACTCAGTTCATCGCGCAGACCTCTCTCAGTGTTAGACGCTGCGTTCAGCTGCTCAGTCAAGTTCTCGGCCTTGCTTTTCTCCCGTTCGTACCCGCGCTGTGAGCTCTGCAGCTGTTCTTGGAGACGACTTCGCTCATCTCTCAACTGTTCCAGATCCTTCTCCTGCTGCCGTTCACGCTCGGCCGACTGCATCAACTCTTGCTCCAGTTCTCGCTCACGTGACGTCTTCAGACGCGCCATATCCGGAGTGCCAGCAGCAACGAGAGCATCTGCAAAGACAAAATGTCTATTTGTCAGCTTTCCAACGACTTAAGAACAGTGACAAATTAGCCCATAAGTTTTGTTCCAAAAAAATTGGGACGCACCGACGCAGTGATTTTCGATTTGGCATTTTGGGCAACAAATCAAAGTTAGATTATCTTATTCGAATCATGGGGGGTTAATGACAACTAATTTAAGCTATATAACGGGCGAACAGACAGAATAATTCACGGAATACTGCAGATCGCTTTGTTCTTGCATGGGCAGGAACTTGCGGTAATAATGATTATAACAACGGCGACGGCTATGATTAGATTAGATGTAAGTAAATAAGTAAAACACCTGTCTCCAAGTAAAAAGCAGTTAAATACAAGAAATATTATTAGATTGTGACCAATCTAATGTACTCCTCGCGCGCATCATTTTCTTTTGTATTCTTTTAAGAGCTTTTTCGTTTATTTCGGCTTCTATTAGAGACCCGGCGTCTAATTGAGACCCGTTTTATATTATACCAATAGTGACTGGCGTCGAGGTCGTTATTGAAAATTGTCTCCCGAAGTTCATACAAGAAATCTGAGCTAATGCTCATGATACGTGCGAGAGCCTACAGCAGTTCCTGTTCACAGGTAATTGTGGTCTATCTCCATCCATTTCGTCGCAATTTATTCTTTTGCAGCCAAAAATCGCAAAAAAATCACTAAAACCCCCTATTTTTAGGGTTTAAATTTAAAGTAATTCCAGGTCATCAATGTTGCCATTTTTAAGAAGCTCGTCACCAGTGCTCGTTATGATAAGCAGCATGTCTGTGCCTATCTGCAATCATTTTCACACCAGACAAGCCAACAGCAGATAATTAACCACTTTTTAGATGGGTACCCGTCTTTGACATCCGTGCGCGCAGGCCTCCTTGAACCTACAGGGTCCGTACGTGGACTGCTAAAACCTACATTTAATGCTGAAAATTTCATACGCAGGTTATCTTGGTCTATCTCCAGCCATTTTGTCGCAATTCACTCTTGAAATGCGTCTCGCAGCCCAAAATCGAGAAAAATTAACTATAATCTCAGATTCAGTGAGTTTCTCGCTGACATTGTGCGCTTTATAAATTAAATTTACTTACTTACTTACTTACTTAACCCATATTTTCGGGGGTTCAGGGTCATTCAAGGTCATCGATGTTGTCATTCCTAAAAAGCTTGTCGCCAGTGCTTGTTATGATAAGCAGCATGTCTGTGCCTGTACTGCAACCATTTTCACGTTAGACGAGGCAATAGTGGTAGAATAACGCCTTTTAAGTGGGTGGGCCTATTTCGCCCCCTGGTTCGTGGGGACCCCCTTTACCCAGTGGCATGAAATTTTGTCACAAAATACTAGAGACTTTAACTATTTACGGTGAAAACCCGAAGTCTCTACCTCACCTGGTCTCCAAACGGTACCAGGTTGTGACAGACGGACGGACAGACAGACAGAATTACCGTAGCTAATACGCGCGTAAAAATATTACCTTTTTTAGGAATTGAAAGGAAAAAAATTTCCAATAGTGGTCGATGACGCTAGTTGACATTTGTCTTGTTATACCTCAACGCAGGCGTCTTTTGGCACAGTTACGGAGATATAGCGCCTCATAGATAATGGGGTCACGACCAATGCCGGCGTTAAAGAGTTGGAGTTTCCCCCCAATACGAGTGTGAGGCCTCTATAATAGGGGACCTGGGGGCAGAGCCCCCAGGGGGTCTAAGGGCAGAGCCCCTGGTCAGGGAGTCAGAAAGCAAAGCCCCCTGAAGCTGGAACACTTTTGGCTTTTGGACGTTCAGAGGTCGGTCGTCGGTCGGTCGGTCGGTCGGTCGGTCCTCAATATTACACTGATACGCGTGAGGAGTAAAAATAAGAGGGCCTATTGTTAGAACATATGTGTAGGGCAATATTAATTTCTACGTGAAAGAAATGAGATGTGATGATTACAGCAACAGTACATGTCATGTGATTGTATTTTACCTCTCTCCTTCAGCACGCGAACTTGTCCGACGAAGTTCTGTTCTTCGCTCATCAACTCTTCGACATTCATCTGAGCGAAGCTAACGTCGGGAGCGCTGTAATCACCGGGAAGGGTGCAGGTCCGAAGCAGCTCTTTGGCCCTCGTTTGCAGAGTCTTGGCAGAACGGGTTATGTCACACAGCGATCCCTTAAACTTCAGCTCCTGGCAGTAGAGCTTGAGACTCTCCAGAGAGGTCAAAGCCAACTTCAGTGATTCGGTGCGCCGTGCTGCTTCTTTCGACGTGCTGGTCTTCACAGTTTCGAAGTCTTCCCGCAGTCGGCGCACCTGACTGTCGACAACCTGTTTCACTGCCTCGCCTCTCGCCAGCATGGCTGCATCCACTCTGTCGACGTCGTTCAGGAACTTTGCGGTTTCTGTCTCAACCTGGAGAACTGACGCCTGCAGCGCGTCGACCCGCGTGGAGATGGACTGGACGGTGTTGTCCAGGGCGCTGACGAAGTTCTCGGCCACTTTTCCTACCTCGTCGCAGCAGTGGCCAGCATGTTCGACCGCGAAGCACATTAGGCATACGTTGACGGCGCAGTCAAAGCAGTACAGCTTGATCCACTCGTTCCTGTGCTGCTCGCAGTAGCTTCCACGCCGTCGGACCAATTCGGCACAAAGTTCACCCGCTCCAAGCTCAGTCACCTGGTGGGGTCCTCCTCTCATGAACTTGTGCGGCTGGCTGCAGGACTTGCACAGTTTCTGGTTGCAGTCCACGCAGTACTGGGTAGCTGGTGGAACTGCGGTTTGACTAACTTCGTTTTCGACCGCACAGACTTCGCACTGTAACACTTCGCCGCCGGCTTGGTCGTTCGTCGTTCGTCCGACGTCGATCTGGTTTTCGACGAAGACGTTGCGAGGAATTCCTTCCAGCCCGCTGGTTTGCGGTATCTGGAACTCACTCCGGCACACCGGACAAGCCGCCGCCGTGTAATTGTCCTTGAAATGACCTTCAAGACATCTGAGACAGAACGAGTGGATGCAGGGCAGCATTCTGGGGTTTTTGAAGTCTTGCAGACATATCGGACAAGTCGTGATCTCATTAACACGCCATTTCAGATCTGCCACGGAAGCCATCTTCGCCTACCTGTACAAACAAAAAATTTGAGCTAATGCTCACGAGACGCGCGAAAGCCTATAGCAGTTTCTGTTTGCAAACTGTCAGTCTACCTCCACTCTCCAGCCATTTTGTCGCAGTTCATTCTTAGAGTGTGCACTGCAGCTGAAAATCGCAAAAATCAATAAAAACCCCTTATTTTGGACGTTCAGGGTCTTTTAAAGTCATCGATGTTAATACGACTGAAAAGCTCGTCACTAGTGCTTCTTGTGATATGCAGCATGCTCATGCCTAACCGCAACTGTTTTCACAAAAGACTGGCCAACAACGGTAAAATAATGACTTTTATGGGGGTACCGCTATTTAATGCCCTCGTGCGCAGGTTTCCTTGAACCTGGAAAATCGAGACTTAGACTATCGAAATTTACGTTCAATGCTGAAAATTTCGTACACACTGTACGCAGCTTCTCCGTGTCTATCTCAATTGATTTCGGCGCAATTCGCTTTTGAAATGGGTCTCGTAGCCCGAAATCGCTAAAAGAAATCCATAAAAACCGCTAAGCCTATTTTAACGTTTAGGGTCATCCAAGGTCATTAAATTCAGTGGCAATTGAGAGCCAGTGTACGACTTCCTATAAGTGATTAATAGTAACGCCTTATCTCGCACCGTTATTGAAATACAGCGACTTATTGGCTAAAAATCGCAAATTTTTCTTGCCCCCTTCTCATATAGCGCCCTCGTTCAGGATGACCCCTTTCGAATTTATGAAAAAGCTTTACGGTTCCTGAAACTAGAGTCTTCCAGGCAGCCGATGGTGAAGATTTAGTGATCCTAGCGTGCACCGTTTTTGAGTGATATACCCGTATGATGGACGGACGGACAGACAGAATTGCGATGGCTAAGACGCCCTAAAGTAGTCTAGCTGCTTTCGCGCGTATAAATACCACAACGAAGAGCTATAGATGGTGCTTATGTCTGGTTCCTACACCTTATTATTGGTCTAAATATTGCGCCGTGTATGTCATAGGCTAGCATGTAAAACAAAAAAAAACATTCTAAAATGTTTAGCCAACGTTTGGGGTCGTCTATAAATGCCGTCACGCGCCGAGGGGGGAGGGAGGTTCATCGTGACGATGCGTGACGTAGGGGTATAAGGTTTCGTGACGTCACACACGTCACATCTGTCGCAACTCGCAAGGCCTGGCCAAGGAGAACAGAACTTTGATATACTATGCTTACAGTTGCAAATGTGTCAAATCATACAAAAAAACTAGAAAGCAGTCAGAGCCCGCACACCTCCGCCAAGGCAATGTTGTTTGCTAGGTGGCAGCACCGTCTTCGGTTTTGCAGCGGTTTCCCGTATGCCCCGTTGAAAGCAATGATAACGAAAATTTCAAAGTGATCCAGAATCCAGGATTCCTTCCAGATCACCCCCAAAATTAAATCACTGGTAGTTTGTGCCATTCCCGACATATCCTCAAAATTTCAGAAAGATCCGTCCATAACTTGTTGAGTTATCTTGCTAACACGCAGACAAACAGACAGACAAACAAACAGTCTGGCAAAAACATTACCTCCTTGGCGGAGGTAAAAATCGCGTTGCGTTTGAAACTCATATAGATCTGTAGGCTACACGACAGACTGCAAGGGCCGGGGGTTAAAAGTTTGTGACGTCATATGGGGGATCCAGAGCAGTGTGACGAAACGTGAAGAACGGGGTATGGGGGTATTTTTTCCCTAAAATTGCGTGACGTCATTCATGGACGACCCCTTTTGTGTTTATTTTGCATCTAAAATATTTGCATTATGTTAGCGCCGGGAAGTAAAAAGCGCGATAACATTTTTTACAATGTTTTATTATTTAGCCACCTCCTATTTTCACAAACATTTGCAAAGTTTCGAAAATGTATACACGGAATATAAGACGCAATACTGTATTATGAGAAGTTTAACGCACCCTAGAAGATAACAAGCAGCTTATAGGCCGCATCTGTATGGATCTATCGGACGAAACCTAGCGGGAAAAGAGAACAGTCAGTAAGTAAAGTAAGTATGTAAGTAAGATGACTTGAAAGGCGCAATTTAAGAGTTAGCCACAATGCGCTGAGATCTCAACACCCAAAAAAGATTCTTTTGCAGCCGCTTAAACTGTTCAAAGCGAATTATGTCAGTTTGTCTCAGATAAGCTGGAAGGTAATTCCACAGCCTATCCATAGCTGCTGTAGGTCCGTCCATAGGTCACATGTCGTTGAGTTAGCGGAACGCAAATATCTGAAATGAACGCCTGGACCAGCGTCTTGACGGCGTCAGATGACATCGATCTGACGAGCGGTCGGAGCTGCTCTAGCTGGTAATAGCCACTGCGACACACGGCGGCCACCTGCGCAGACAGCGTCAGCTGGCCGTCGACGATGACGCCGAGGTTACGGGCCGTCTTCGAGACGTTGATACGTGCCGATGCCACCGGAATCTCCGAAACGTTGACAGTACCATATTCATAGGCCTAAGCCACGTGCCTAAACTACATAGAATAGCCTACAGTATATAGGCTTACACGTGATAGTGACAGAAGCTATAGTGATAGTATATAGTGGTAGTCAAATGTAGACCTAACTTCTTACCGGCCTACGACTTCGCTAAAACTGACAATATAAAAATAAAAAAAAGAATTTGCTAAATTTCATCACTCACAACTGGAGACGGATCAACCGAACTTCATGCGCATACTGATTCAGCATTTAGCCCGCAAGACTTACGCGCAACCGCGTGCGTTACAACAGCAGGCTAGGGGACTAGGCCTACATCGGCGTCTTGAGTGGGTGTAGGACATTTCCCCCGGAAACCTCCCTCGGGACGTTTTTCCCCTTTTGCTTTTTTGCATACTCGGACATTCCCCATGTATGGCGCTGCCGAGTGTAAGTTGTATTTTTTGTAAGTATCAATCGCTGACATATATGGTCAAATAGCAAATATTAAAATGTATTATTGTCTCACATAGGCCTAGAGCAATATATACAGCACATTAGAAAGTGTAATAGCTATTAATAAATATATTCAGTTATATACAGCAAGTATTTTGATATATTAATTTAAATGTCACTAAAAGAAGGCGATATTATATTCAGCTAATGTCCAAAAAGAAGAAATAGTGTAATAGTGAACAAGGTGTCACCGTCACTTTCACTCGAAGCGGACTGTGCGCGCGACCGCACGCAAAGTCTCTTCTACCCTCTTCTAGCCATTACGTCGTGCTAAACAGATGGTGTGCAGCTGACGCTGCAGAATCTGGGTGGACAAGGGCGACATGCACGTTCCAGGTGGATACCGGGAACAGCGGCGGCAGCGGATGCAGCGTGATGCGCCAAACAGAGGCGCCGCCGCCGCCGTCGTTGTCGTCAGCCGCTGCAGCAGGTCGCTAGCAACGTCTGTAGCTTGTCGGTCTCCTCCACGTCGGTAACGCAGCCGTGCAGCACCTGCATGCCGTCGACGACGTCAGACTCGGGGAGGAAGACCACGTCATACATAAGGGGGGAATGTCCGGGTATACAAAAAGCAGGGGGGGAAACGTCCGGGGTGAAATGTCCATCTCCCTCTTGAGTTTACTTTATAGCCTTTTACGTGACCACTTAAATGAGGTCCCGATATGTGCAATAAATGAAATAAAACTGCAATAAAGGAACTGGAAGTGGTCATCGTCAACTCCGATTACGGCGATTAACCTGACATTGAGTTCATCACCGAGCCGAAATCAGATTAACATGGCCTAACAAGAAATTTGAGCTAATGCTCATGACAGGTGCGACAGCCACATAAGCTACAGGGGCCTACAGTCCATCTGAATATTTTTGGAATAAACTTTTGCGACAATTTTTGTCTAATTTTTGAAGGTTCAGAAGTCAAGGCAACTATGCCTAATGACATTGAAAATTGTCAATTAATTTCGACCACCTTTTTGTTCATTGTTGTCTGTTCTTCTCGCGCGAGAACCATAAGCTAGCAAATATCTGCATAAACCGTAAACTTGATTTCTGGCGAACATTTTTGTAGCTAAAGTATTGAAGCGCTACAGCTATCCTGTAGAGCGCTTATGGCACGATGTGTCGTCTGTCCGTCGTCGTCTGTCACAGATGTATTATGGCTGAACGGTGCGAGATAGAGTTTAGTTTTTGCAATTGATCACTAACTGAAAGTCGCATATTGGCTTTCAAATGACATGAAAATCGTTGATCTTGGATGACCTTGAATAGTCATAACGCACTACGGTATGCCAATCGTGGAGTATTGTATATAAAATACATAAAGTCATAAAGGGTCTGCGATGGTACCATCGGACAGAGCGCTGGCGACTTCTTATAGGCTGTCAATGGTAACCATGCCTCTATATGCAGCGTTTTGGCCGCAATTTTCAATAAAATGTCTTAAGCTATAACTGGCCATATCTCAAAAACTGTGAGATATAAGGCCAAGGTTACTATTAATTACTAATAGGAAGTGGCATAGGCCTACGTCCTTTTCAGATGAGATGAAAATCGACCTTGGATGACCTTGAAAGTCAGTATTGCAACAGGAAGTGCATAGACTGCAGCGCGTCTTCCCTAGCGACAGCTGGGTTTTCTTGTACATAGTTGTACCGGAAAGCGAAGCAAAACAATTTAGTGAGACCGACGATGAAAAGCATAAAATGACATTTCAACGTCATTCAATGTCGATAATTACAGGGTCACTTTAAAAGCAATAAGGCACTTCATGACGCTGCATAATATGACGTCTGAACGTTCGAAAGATATAGCGACCGATATCACTAAAAATTGCCGGTTCTAATTAACCAACTCCTCTGTTGTTTTAAGCCCCTCTCCACGGAACCTTCACAAATATCCGCATAAATCTTATACAGCTTTAAAAATAGTCCCTGGGCTACATTTTTGCTGCTGATTAGGCCTATGCGAATACCTTCTTTCAACGTTTTTTCAGTGAGGTCGGAAAGATTTGTATAGGCCTACTAGTGTGCGGTACGCGTCCATTCAAGGTCATCCTAGGTCAGTGATTTTAGTGGCAATCGAAAGGGTCCACGTGACTTTATAGGCCTATTAGTGCACTATTCGAAGCTGAGGGGCTGACATTAAAGAGTGACATGGGGATAAAGTATCATCCGCATCCCCACACCATCCCCATGCATGTTATCCCTGTCCCCACCCCATCCCCACACGTTTTGTCTCCATCCCATCGTTATGTTGCTGAAAGTAATTGCCGCTAATAATCTGCACATTTTATTACTCTTGGTTACTAACGTACTGCAAATTAATAACATTTTGCAACACCCCACGCTGTCAGTGTAAATAACCACAAAATATCCACATTTCGAAACATGTCATATGCGATTTACTAGTACTATTTAGTGAAATGTATTTTCCCGTTATGTATTTTTAGAGCAACTTCTACAGACGAAAGTTGTAGTTGTCCCTATTACCGCGGTAATTACCGCGATTACCGCCGTCCTCATACCCATGTCACTCTTTAGCTGACATCTAAAACCACGTTGTAAATAAATGAATCTGTAAAACACAAACGAAGAATTACGACATACGAAGCTGTGTAGCCTAGCTGTAGTGATTTGCTCCTGCAAAGTTCTTCGCTGTAGGCTTAACTTTTATTGCTTGCTGTTTATTTAAGCAAATAAATGACTGAATGATCATGATTGGTTACGCGCTGTACAAAGGTTCACAGATATTCTAATTTTTCGGGATAAGCTTATGAACGGCAACAAATTTAAGACGAGGTGGTTAAGTTTTGTTTCACCTTTGCAGCAGTTTATCTGACAATTTAACAGTCAAATAATTATTATAAAAAGGACAGCTGTCGCTAGGATAGCCGACCGTAATGGTTGTCAGTGACCTTCAAGAGTATCCAATGTCTACGATTTTCATTTCATCTTAAAATGCGTATGCTTAACAAATACTCATCATACCCGTGTTTGTTACGTACGTCGATGGAAAGGAGATAACGCAGTCCGATAATCGAACTATCAAGTGCCTTTAATGGCACACTCGCCCGATTATGTTGCCTTTGTCTACCAAATTAATAAACAAATTTTAAAAATCGACTAAATTTTGCAGAGTGGCTCGAGATTGACACAGCTTTTTCTATCCTGTAATTGGAAAGCTACGATTTTATAATGGTGCCGTCTTAAAATTTATGCACTATAGTTTCGTGGTAGATCTTTCCGAAATTCCAACTACCTCTACAACGTGATTTCATTAACTGCACCAAGTTCAATTATAATATAAGCCTACTCGAATATCAATCGCCGACGGTAGCGATACGCTATACAAAGTTAGCCGTAGGCCTATATAAACCTATGCGTCCAATTCGATAAATAAGTATATACGCATTAATTGTTTTAACAACTTTAATTAGCGCTGACGGTAACTGTACACGACTGAACATGATGCAGAAAAACCAACTCGTGAACAGGCAAAGTCTACGTCGTCTACACGATCACAACCTTTTTACATCATCGATATGCAACAGACTCAAAAAGTCAAACAGATATTAACTTTATCTATCTGTAACTAAAACTACCAACAACAACGTGCATACTGTATATCAAGCCTGAACACTTTCATTATGAGCCATGAAAACTGAGGGATTTCGTACAATCGGTCACTGCTCTTAATGATGCTACTGCAAACTATAAGCTACTAAAAATAAAAAAACGCAAAAGTACACAGTCTCTATACACTAGCGAACAAACAAAATTATTGCAAAGTTCCGTTGCATGTTAACAACATTGTCGTCTAACTATATAACGTCAAACAGGCGTGCGATAAACAATGCTTAATACAACAAAAATTAGTCGGACAACTGCTATATATACAGGCATTAAAAACAACAATCTTTGGTCAAATCGCGGTCAAATAAAGCAATGCACGAAAAGTCTTAGTACTACGTTCAGTATATACAAATCTGTACATTTACAGTAGCAGCAGTGCGGTTGGCTAGATACTAAAAAAATTCAGACCGTGGCAAGAGAAAAATATTAAAAAGGTCAAAACATGGCGAGCAGTTAACAAGATTATGTCGATCGTGTATACGTGTGCAAAAAAGCAGGCAACAATAATCGTCAAGTTATCACAAACGTTTAACTACTTTCGACGGCAGCGGCGGAGGCGGCAAAACGCGCACTGCAAAAATCAAACCAAACGTAAAAGCACCATAACGCGCACGAATACAATCATTATACGAACGCGCATATACACGTAATGCCTGCCGTTTAATCTATATGCCAATGCCAACAATATAGTTCTACACCTACGATCTAGAAAAAAAAACCAACACGAGTTATTACAATATGGCGTCACTTCAGTTATTGAATAAAAATCATTCACAACAGTATACAAAAAAAAGATTAAGTCAAGCGAGAAATTGCATAGCACACTTACGTATAGCACAAGTTTTCAGTAATAGTCAATGTACAGTATGGTACGTTCTCAACGAGCGATCACATCGTGGAGCGAATACATTGTGAAATTGCAACGGCAAACAACCTGTAGGCTAAAATGCGATCGTTTAATCGATGAATGCACCATTAAATCAATTTAAGAGAACACCGGTGTCGAGACTGATAAAATATTAACATTATTCATATAATATTATTACTCAGGTGTGACTGTCATCGGTTTAACAAGGTATTCGAGCACCGAAGTGGGTGCCGAAATTTTCGCTTATAATCCGGTTACTTTAGTTCAGACCGGTTTCCTAAAAGTTATATATTCTAACTTCTCGAAAT
>Ga0209671_1006558_pt1 | contig 11960 bp, 13 predicted proteins | sample WorMetHERISLAND2_2_FD_187401 | JGI IMG/M metagenome (GOLD analysis project Ga0209671, IMG submission 187401) | Marine gutless worms symbiont microbial communities from Max Planck institute for Marine Microbiology, Germany - Olavius geniculatus... | ecosystem: Host-associated > Annelida >...
CATTATGAAAGTAAAGAACCGGCCAGCTTTTCGTTTTAAATATGCGTTACAATGGGTTTTTCCTGTACACAATTTTCGATATGATACAAAAACAAGTAGTTCTCATCAATTTCGTGCAACATCCGGGTTAAATATATCTTGCAAGTAAAAAGTAAGATCATATTTGTTCCGGGCTTATCGTTATTGGAATTTGCCAACAAATCAATATAATAAAATATTTGCTCAGCCTAATGAACAAAAAGCATTTTTCCTTTGAAGCCAATAACCAATAACAAATAACTGCCGGATGGATCCATTTCACCTGAATGCCATCAGGTTCCAGGTTTTATAGCGTGATTTAAAAATATATTCCGCAATACTGACGGGTGGTATAAGCGGGTGTAGAAAAAACCTCCGGATGCGCCTGGATAGGGGAACGTTTTTTTGACAACCGCTAGATAGCATAGATTGGGGAAGTAGTATCAGTAAAGTTCGGGTCTTCGGTTGGGCAGGAAGTAGCGCATTTTGTGATCCCTGATCTGTGACAGGTCGTCTGCTTTTAGATCGGCTACCAAAATGGCATCACGATCGGTGGTCTTTTCTGTCAGCACATTTCCTGACGGACCGACAACGACGGCCAACCCGGGGAAATCGAGCCCTTTCTGATTTGTCCCGACCTGGTTGCAGGCTACAATGAATACGCCGTTGTCGAAGGCCCTGGCGGACAGGTGGCGCATCCAGGAGGCCAGTTTTTTCTGCGGGATTCCCCGGGGGGAGGCGTGGGGCATGAAGATGACGTCGGCACCGTCAACCGCCATGCGAGTCGAAAGCTCAGGGAAATGGGCATCGTAGCACAGCTGGATGCCCAGCTTTATTCCGGGCGGCTCGAAAAGAGGTATGCGTTCACCCGGAGAGAATAGGGCGCGTTCCGGGGGTGCTATGTGCAGCTTGCGATATGTTCCTGCAATCCCTGCGGGCGTGACAACCAGATGGCTGGCAAATAAACACCCGTTTGCATCCCTTTCGGCCATTCCTGCCAGAATGACGAGATTCGCCTCCCGCGCCATTTGCACGAGCCGCCGGCTGCTGGGTCCCGGTATGGCCTCGGCGGATTCTGCAATCACGGGATCGGTGCTGTAACCGGTGATATTCAATTCCGGAAAGCAGATCAGATCCGCCCCCAGGCTCTTGGCTTCTTCGATCCAGGGCTGCATTCGGGTTAGATTTTGCTGTGGCTGATTGACCCTGGCGTTAAAGATGACAGCGGCGATGCGGATATCTTTCATGGGCGGTAAGCGGTTGATTAAATTGATTGGGTTATTTAAGTTGGTTGAGTCTGCTGGATTTCAGGACGAACTTCAAGGCATAGGGTAAAGCGCTTAGGGTATGGCGTTGTGAACATCTGCTTTTTGCGCCATGCCCCATGCCCTATGCGCTATGCAATTTCCGCAACCCGTTATACAGAAAATTCTGCTCGGATTTTAAAGACTTTTGTGGCGGGTAGATTGAGGATATCATCGACACCGCTGTCTTGCGCGATTTGCTTTAGGTTTTTTTCGATTTCTTCCCTGGAAGGGGCGATGAAAGTAAACCAAATGTTGTAAGTGTTATCGCGCTGGTAGTTATGCGTAACGCCGGGATAGCGATTGACGATTTCAGCGAATCGGTCGATTTTGTCAGGCGGTACACTGGCAGCGCACAGGGTGCTGACGAATCCCAATTTATCCGGAACGAAATTTCCGCCGATGCGCCTGATAATCCCCTCCGCTTTCATCCGTGCTACACGGTCCAAAACCTCCTGTTCACTTAAGCCCAGTTCTTCGGCCACGGCAAGAAAAGGACGCGAGGTAATCGGAAAATCCGATTGGATGCGATTCAAAATGGCACTGTCAGTAGAATCAAGCTCACGCATTTATATTCCTTTTATACAAAAACAGATGTATAGGATCAGATTGGCGTATGTTTTACGAAAACACAATCAACAATATACAAATAACAAATAAATTCCAATGACCAAAATTCCAAATTGGCCGCAACTGTTATCGCTTGGCTCGAGCCTCTAGCACGCCGTCGATAGTGGTTCGAACCTGAACCGACGAAAAAAGACTTCTTCGAAGGTCAAGGGCTTCTATGATAATGAGTTGTTTTCTCAATCACTATAATTTGGTCATTGGAAATTGGGATTTGATATTTATTTGTAATTTGGTGCTTGTGATTTGGGATTTCATGAACTCGAGCAGGCACTTGTGACAACCAGCTATTTCACAAAGTGGCAATCCGTAATCCGCACATGGAGCTTCTTGTTACGGGGTCCATCGAATTCGCAGAAAAAAATTCCCTGCCAGGTGCCGAGCACCAATCTGCCATTCTCGACGGCGATCAGTTGCGATGCACCGACCAGGGTGGATTTGACATGGGCCGGGGAATTGCCCTCCATGTGTCGATAGTTGGCCTCCCACGGCACCATCTGGTTTAAGACCATCAGCATGTCGGATTTTACACTCGGATCAGCACTTTCATTTATGGTCACTCCGGCGGTGGTGTGCGGAACGTACACCATGCAAAGGCCTTGATCTAGGCCTGATTTCCGTACAATCTGGTTTATTTGGGAGGTAACATCAACCAGTTCGGTCCTCTCCCGTGTTTTAACCGATAGAATCATGCGGGCACCCTCTGATTGTATGTTTAAAAATGCGGAATAAAAAAGGTCCTGCGTGTTACGCAGAACCTTTTTTTAACGTAGCTTTCGGTCAGATTCGCTGAATCGCGTGATTAGACGCATCCTGTCGGTTTCGGAAGACCGGCCATCTTACAAGCGCCCTTGCCAGGTCCTGACGGGAACAGCTCGTAAATATGTTTCAGTTTGAAACCGGTAACTTTGGAAAGCACCCGAACCATCGGGGCAATTCCGTTTTTCTCATAGTAGTCGCGCAGCACGTCGATAACTCTCTGGTGCTCGTCGTTCAGCTCTTCAATTCCCTCTTCCTTCTTTACCCACTGGACCCACTCTTCAGACCAGTTTTCGTAAGAATCGATAAACCCGTCTTCGTCGACCGTGAATTCTTTACCCATGAACTCTACTGTTGGCATTTAATAATCCTCCTTATAATATGTTATAATTTTACTCTCGGCCGCAGCCTGTTTGACTTCGTATTAAAAGATCATTTCTATTATATCCTATTGACAATGTCAATATGAAATATGTGTAAGGATTAAGGAATTTAGAAATTAAGGGCTTCAGGGATTCAGGAATTGTCATAATCTGTATCAGTTCCTCGATTTAGTATTCCCTTGGTGTTTTATTCAATCGTTCTAGGGTAAAAACGGGACCGTCCTTGCACACGAACTCCCGGCCGATATTGCAGCGCCCGCACATGCCGATGCCGCATTTCATACGATTTTCGAGAGACATGATGGTTTTATCATATGAATAGCCGAGCTTGTCCAAAACCGGCTGAGTAAACTTAATCATGATGGGCGGCCCGCAAATAATGGCGTAAGTGTCATCGCCGGCCGGCGGGGCTTTTTGTTCGGTAATGGTAGGTACAAAACCGGTGTTGTACTTCCAGTTGGGATCGTCGGTGCCATCCACGGTGATGTGCATGTTGATATCGTCACGCTTTTCCCATTCCGCCAACTCATCCCAGTAGAGCAGCATGCCGGGCGTACGTGCCCCGTAGATTACATGAATGTCTTTGAATTTTGGACGGTTGGCCGGATCCAGCATATAAATGATAGAGGATCGCAGGGTGGTGAAAGCGAAACCACCACCGATGATGACGATGTTTTTGCCTTCCAGTTCATCCCAGGGATACCAGTTGCCCAAAGGACCGCGGATGCCCATGATGTCACCGACTTTCATTGAGTGAAGCCAGGAGGATACCAGTCCCACCTTGTTGACGGTGAACATGACGAATCCCTTTTCGGTCGGGGAAGAGGCGATGCCGATCGGAATTTCACCTTTACCGGTGACGGAGAGTTCGGCAAATTGACCGGCTTTATAATCAAATTTGTTTTCATCGTCCGGATTCAGAAAAACGAATTTGAAGGTTTTTAAATTCTTATCTTCGGTTTCGATACTGATGTCATCAATACGCACCGGATAAGGCAGATATGGATTTGACACTGTAACCCCCTGTATAAATTTAAAATTTAAAAATGAATATTGAATATTGGTGGAAGTCGCTGCGCTCCATCGCTTTTAATTAGGATTTTAAAAAGAGACAGAATTCCTTCAATCTTCAATCTTGAATCTTCAATATGCTATACTGCGCAGCTGTCCGTCTCGGCCCCGAAGTTGTTCATCAGCTCGCAGACCCTGCGGATATCGATGTTGACGGGGCAGGATCGCACGCAGCGCCCGCACCCGACACATTGAATGCCTGCCTCGTACTTGTCTACGTAATATTTCAGTTTGTGCATGAAGCGCTGCCGCACCCGCTGCAGGTTGGTGCCGCGGGGATTGTGCCCCGAGCCGTGCAGGGTAAACAGCGGAAACATGCAGCTGTCCCAGTTGCGAATCCGCTGGCCGGACTTGCCGTGATTCTCATCCTGGATATCGAAACACCAGCAAGTCGGGCAGCTGAAGGTGCAGGTCCCGCAGTTTATGCAGGAAAATGAGACATCTTCCCAGAAAGGCGCCTTGTAAAGTTCGACTGTATCCGTTTCAGATAGACGGTCGGTGTTCACAGAGGAACTGATTTTAGCCTCGGCCGCCTGCTTTCCGCTTTCGATCTTTCGGCCGGCTTCGGCTTCATCGGCGGCAGTTTCCCAACCGGCAGCCGTCGCCAGCTTCTCCCCCTTGGCCGTAAGGATTTTGGCCCAATAACCATCGTCGTTATCCACCAGCAGAACGTCCAGCCCTTCCTCATGGAAGGGTCCGCAGCCGGCGGTGGTGCAAAAGCAGCTGCTGCACGGTGAGTCGCAGGCGAGGCCTACCAGGGTGGTGGCGTCATAAGCCCTGATCCAATAGGGATCCTTGTATTCGGGCGTGTCAAAATTATGTCCGACCAGAACAAAGGCCTTGGCGTCGCAGGGCCGGATGCCGATTACCGCCTGGGAGGCATAGCTGTTGGCAACTTCTTTCATGATATGATGATCTTCCCGGGATTCATCCAGGGAGTATTCAAACATCGGCTCCGACTGGGGATATATGATTGCCTTGGGTGACAGGCGGGTATTCAAACAATCAAGGTCCGGCGTCTCGCCGTCGGCCAGTTCCTTAAAATTGTGAAAGTCCGCTTCTTTCACGGGTGCGAACAAGCGGTATGCTTTGGATAGTTTTCCAAGGCCGGATTCCCAGTCGGCTTTTGCGATTTGAACGATTTTCATGGTGATACCTTATATTTAGGAATTTAGGGATTAAGGCATTCAGGAATTATAGGATTGGGTCCGTCTTATTTGGGATTTAGCGTTCATATTCATCAATTCCTGAATTCCTTAATTTTTTTACTTTATAAAATCATCCGGATCACCGGGTTTGTAGGTGTCCAGCGGCGGGCGCACATCCAGCGACATGCCGGCCTCCCATTTAAACAGGTCGAAACAGTCTTTTTCCAGCTTTCTAGTCAGCAGCCGCATGTTGATGCCGACGGGGCATGCTCGTTCGCAAGCCCCGCAGTCCGTGCATCTTCCGGCACAGTGGAAGGCTCGTAGAAAATGAAATGTCCTGATATCGGTCTCATCCTGTCCTTTGCCCACCCACTGGGGTCTGGATTCATCCGTGAAACAAGTCGGGCAATAGCACAGCGGGCAAGCATTGCGGCAGGCGTAGCAGCGGATGCAGGCAGCGAAAAGGTCTTCAAAAAAGGCGTCTTTTTCCGCCGGAGACATGGCCTCTATTTTACGGATGTCCGCGTAGTGGTCGATATCCTGCTGTTCGTCGACCGCCTCGGCGATCATTTCATCTGATTCGACCGGATTGCGATGAATGCACAGGGCGCAGTTTTGCTGGAGCACATCCTTTTTGTTCAACACCTTTTCAAATCCGTCGCCCCTGACGGTAATGTTGTTCTCGTCCTCGCTGACATCGCTGATCTCGCCCTCAAACATGGCGGTGATTCTGCGCTTGTCGATCATGCCATGGCAGGGTACCCCGATGATGACCAACTGCTCGCGTTTGATTTTGTTTTCGATGATATGGGTGACGATGTTGCGGGAGTCGCATCCTTTGGCAACAATGGCGATGTTTTCTTTGCGGTCGGTCAGATAGTTTGCCAGGTTAATGCCGCAGTTGCTGTCCCAGACCAGGTGCTGGAGATCCTCGGGGGTCCGCGCAAGATATGGCTCGTTCATCATGGGGATGGTTCCCTTGCGGAATCCGAGCACGGCGTCCACCTTGCACTCTTTTAACAGCCTTGCGGAAACTTCCTGTATTTTTTCGATATAACTTGTCATCTTAAGCAACCTTGGCTTTGGTTTTTACAAAGGTTTGGTTCGGCCCAAGGGCCTTGACAGCATCGGTGACTTCCTTGACAACGCTGACGAATTTGGTGGATTCAGCCGATGAGACCCATGAGAACTGAAGGCGACCGGGCTCGATCCCCATCATTTCCATTAAGTTTTGAAACAGGGCGAATTTGCGTCGGGCGTAGTAATTACCTTCCAGGTAATGGCATTCGCCGGGATGTCACCCGGACACCCAGACGCCGTCGGCGCCTTCACGCATGGCCACCAGGAAAAATTTGGGGTCCATCCGGCCGGTGCACGGTATCCGGATAACCCGGATGTTGGCCGGATATTCCATCCGGCCGACGCCGGCAAGATCGGCGGCCCCGTAACTGCACCAATTGCACAAAAAAGCCGCAATTTTGGGTTCCCAATCAGACATTGTGGTTTGTCTCCTTAGTTTCGCGTTCCGAGTTTCGGGTTACGCGGTTCGAGTTGCGCGTTACGAGTTGCGCGTTGCGTGTTTCGTGTTGCGCGGTGCACTTCCCTTAGCAGTGAGCCGATTTACCCGTTTATCTCCATTCCTTTTCAACGTATTGAATATATTTATTGATTCTTCTTCCTAATCCGTCATACTTTTCGAGAAAGAAGTTTGTATCTTTTGCAAACGACTCATGGGTATCTTTAATAAATTTTAAATGTACGATGGTTTCATCGCATGAAGCATGGGAATAAATCAAGAATTTAATAAAATCTGCTTTGTACTTTCTGCGTCCATAACCCTCAACTATGCAAGACGTGATACCCTTCGACGATTTTCTAACCTGCCTTCCTTCTTCGTATTGTTCATAGTTGGGCAGTTTTAGAGAGAATTTATGCACTTTAACAGCTAATTCATATGAGAGCTGGTATATTTCCAGGTCTTTATAGCTTGTCAAAATCCGTCCTTTTCAGCAACTATTCCGGACCCTGCAACTCGCTCCCCGCAACCCGAAACCCGCAACCCGTCACACCGCTTCACTCAATGAAAAGATCTGCGAAAAGATCTGGTCATTGTCGAAGCCTTTTAAATGAATGGCGCCGGAGCGGCAGGATGCCACGCATAGGCCGCAGCCTTTGCACAGGACCGGATTAATTTGGGCTCTGCCGGTCCAGGGACCATCCTCAACAAAGGATGGCGCCGAATACGGGCAAACCGACACGCAAACTCCGCACTGGCTGCACATCGCCGGATCGGTGTAGGCGATGGTGCCGCTGGTAAAGATAGTTTTGCGTGCCAGCAGGGTGACGGCCCGCGATGCGGCGGCCTGCCCCTGGGCGATGGATTCATCGATCGGTTTGGGGTAGTGCGCCAGGCCGCACAGAAAAACGCCGTCGGTAGCGAATTCAGACGGTCCCAGCTTGGCGTGGCGCTCGATGAAAAAACCGTCATCGTTGACCGGCACCTTGAAAAAATTGGCCAGCTTGTCGTCCCGGTTGGGGATGATCGCTGTTGCCAGGGTCAATAGGTCGGCCTCTATTTCCACCGGCCGACCGATGACGTGATCTTTGACATTGACCAGAAGCTTGCCGTCGGAAATCTCAACCCGGGGTTTGTCCTCCTGGGTGTAGCGAATGAAGATGACGCCGGCCTCGCGCGCTTCCTTGTAGATATTCTCTTTCTCACCATAGGTTCGCAGATCCCGGTAAAGAACGAATACGTGCATCTCCGGATTCAATTTTTTCAAGGTCAGGGCATTGTCCACTGCATGGGTACAGCACACCCGCGAGCAGTACATTCGCCCGGGCTCCCGGGAGCCGACACATTGGATGAAAACCGCACTGTCGAGCTTTTTTAGCGACGGATTATTCTGGATCAATTTGCGATCGAGTTCCAGGGCGGTGATGATCCGGTCATCTTTCCCGTAACCGTATTCATCCGGCTCGTAGGGTGCGGCGCCGGTGGCCATGATGGCCACGCCGTGATCCAGATCGAATTCATCCCCGTTGGATGAAAGCGTGGTCTCGAAGTTTCCGACGAATCCTTCGACCTGGGTGATGGTCGAATCCAGGTGGACGTGGATCTTGTCGTTTTTGCCGATTTCAGCAATGAGATCCGACAGTTTCTCCTGGATGTCCTCGCCCTTGGCGGTGCGATACAGATTTCCGGCCTGTCCGCCGAGTTGCGAGTGCTTTTCGATGATGTGGGTTTCATACCCCTGCCGGGCCAGACTCCTGGCCGCCGCCATGCCGGATATACCGCCGCCGACCACCATGGCGGTCTGGTCGATTTCAAGCTCGGCCTCTTTGAGCGGCGCCATCAGGGCTACTTTGAAGACGGCCATGCGCACCAGGTCTCTGGCCTTCTTGGTGGCCAAGTCCGGGTTGCTCTTGTGAACCCAGGAGTTCTGGTTGCGAATGTTGGCCATTTCGAACAGATATTTGTTTAATCCGGCGTTGGTCAATGTTTCCTGAAAAAGAGGCTCATGGGTCTTAGGAGTGCAGGCCGCAATCACGACCCGGTTGAGGTTTTTCTCCTTTATTATCTGGGTAATGGTTTCCTGGGTGTCCTGGGAACAGGAATACAGATTGTCGGTGGCATACTCCACGTACGGCAGGGTGGCGGCATATTCGGCCACGTTGGGCACGTCCACCACTCCCGCGATATTGACGCCGCAGCGGCAGACAAACACACCGATGCGGGGGCGCTCATTGTCGACGTTGATCTCCGGAATAACCTCGGGTGTGTTGGTGCAGGTGTTGCGCGCCGGTGTCAATATTTCACCGGCCGCGGTGGCGGCCGCGCTGGAGTCGACCACCGACTGCGGAATGTCTTTGGGTCCCTGAAAGGCGCCGCACACGAATATGCCCTCGCGGGAGGTTTCCACCGGCGAGAACGTCTGGGTCCGGCAGAAGTTGTTGGGCGTCAATTCCAGGTCCAGGCGCTTGGCCAGTTCCACAATCTCCGGGGACATCTCCATGCCGACGGAGAGCACGATGAGGTCGAACACCTCTATCTTCAGCTCGCCGTCATCGGTGACATATCGAATTTCAAGATCGTCGGTGTCGCCGACCGGCGTGACCGAGTGCACCTTGCTGCGGATGAAACGCACGCCGAGTTTTTCACGGGCGTTTTCGTAAAACCGTTCAAACTCCTTGCCGTGGGTACGCATGTCCATATAAAAAACGGCACAGTCCAGATCGTCGCCCTGATGCTCCTTGGCGACCACGGCCTCTTTGACGGCGTACATACAGCACACCGAAGAGCAGTGCGAGTTGTCGCATCTGTTCATATCGCGTGAGCCGACGCACTGGAACCAGGCAATTTTCTTAGGCTCTTTTTTGTCTTTGGACTGGCGGGTGATATGACCCGCCGTGGGGCCCGAGGCCGACAATATCCGCTCAAACTCCATGGAGGTGATGACATTGGGAAGCTTGGCGTACTGGTAGTTGTCGAATTTGGACGGATCAAAAGGGGTAAATCCCGGAGCCAGAACCACAGATCCCACATTGATGGTTTCGGTGGTTTCTTCCTGATCGAAATCGACGGCGCCGGTGGGACAGAACTTCTTGCAGGCCCCGCACTTGCCCTTTTGGATGTAAATGCAGCTGTCGCCGTCGATGCAATATTTTAGGGGAACTGCCTGGGGATATTCGACGAAGGCCGATTTGCGCTTGACCAGCCCCGCATTGTAATGGTCCACTACCTTCTTGGGACATTTTTCCGCGCACAGACCGCAGGCGATACATAAGGATTCTTCTATATAACGGGGATGCTTGACAAGCTCGACGCTGAAATCGCCTGCCTGCCCCTTAATTTCACTGACTTCGCTGAGGGTTCTCAGCTCTATGTTCAAATGCCGGCCGACCTCGACCAGTTTCGGTGAGATAATTCACATCGCGCAGTCGTTGGTGGGAAACGTCTTGTCCAACTGAGACATGATCCCGCCAATCGACGAACCTTTTTCGACCAGGTACACATAATAGCCGGAATCGGCCAGATCCAAAGCCGCCTGCATACCGGCGATCCCACCGCCGAGGACCATAACCGATCCTTTGACATCCCTTGGCATAGCGTTTTTCTCCTCAGTATCCAGATAGAAAGTTTTAAGTCGCTGTTATCGTTATCAATAAAGTTGACGCCCCACCTTCCCGGGGACCTTCGCACAAAGGTATCATAAATATAGTTTTCGATTGGGGTTGTCAATAAAAATCCAAGTTAATGAAAATAATCATTTTGAGGCAGGGTTTAACAATGAATCGCGTCCATTTGGTGACCATCATTCCATTATTGCGACCAGGCCTGGAACTCGAAATATTCATTATATTTTCATTTAGTTGTGAAAATGCGGAAGCTGGTTTGCAAGGTTGCAAATCTGCTTTTTATTCAGTATAAGAGCACCCGAAAATCCAAATTGAGCGGGAAACGCTCAATTTGACGTTACCGGTTAGTGGTTATTCGTTATTAGCGGCGGCCGCTGGCCGCGAGCGTCCAGCCTGATCGAGGAAGAAGCTTTATTTTTTCACGCAAAGACGCCAAGACGCCAAGATAATTTATAATATTAGCTATTTCCTTTGCGTCTTTGCGCCTTGGCGTGAGATAAATAATATTGAAGTTCCATATAAGAATTCATTGACAAGCTGAATTTGCCGATCAACGACCCGTGAGGTATAAGAATAAACGGCGTTTCCTTTTTGGTTTTTAGCAGACAACGAGGAAGTGGAACCTCCATCCGGCTATTCTCATTTTCGGAAATGAGTTGGATAAATACGAAACGGGGAAGGCAGCGGTCGATGTTCCACCGCCGCAAGGGCTGATAGATAATGAATAAAAAGATCCTTGTTGCTCTAATAGTGCCGTTGTTTACGCTGGTCATGCTTCATTCTGCACACCCGCAGGAAGACATGGTGGCGATCGAAACGGATGTTTTCGAGAATCCCAGGCGTCCGCCGGCGGTATTCCGGCATGATGAACACAATGAACGCGCCGAAATTGAAGAATGCAACCTGTGCCACCATGTTTATGATGAAAACAACCGTTTGGTGGAAGATGAGTCTTCCGAGGACCAGCGCTGCGCGGATTGCCATGGATTGGCAGACTCCGGAAAGCAGCCCGGCCTGATGAAAGCCTTTCACAGCAATTGTAAAGGCTGTCACAAGGCCAAGAAAGACGGACCTTTGATGTGCGGACAGTGTCATGTCAAAAATGCAGGCCGACTTTAAGGACATCCAAGATATCCTTTCCTATGTCTTGCATAGCTATCATCATCAGCATATTTTAACCTTAGAGACACAGCGGACACAGAGACAAAGAATTTATTGTCCATCCGGGTAGTGCAGACGGGATGGCGGGCTAAAAAGAGTACGTCTCGGTGCTCTCTGTGCGCTCTGTGGTTAAAAATAGATGATCAAACTAGAATTCACCACCGAGGACACCGAGAACATAGAGAAAAGCAGAAAGAGGGCCTTTGGATGTCAAATTAATTCTCTGTACTACTAATGTGTAAATTCTTTAAATTTTATTAAGCAAATTAAGCTGCAAGGGCTGAAATCCTTTTAATTGGAATATGTTGCGTTTGAATGACTGCGGTTACAATTTGACGTCCCTTGTCTGT
>Ga0209671_1006560_pt1 | contig 11959 bp, 7 predicted proteins | sample WorMetHERISLAND2_2_FD_187401 | JGI IMG/M metagenome (GOLD analysis project Ga0209671, IMG submission 187401) | Marine gutless worms symbiont microbial communities from Max Planck institute for Marine Microbiology, Germany - Olavius geniculatus... | ecosystem: Host-associated > Annelida >...
GTCTCGCTTTTTCCTTACCTGTATTTTCATGCCACGCAGTATGGTGCCGCATTTTCATGTCTCGTATTTTCACGACTTGCATTTTTGATGGTGCCGAAATTTCATTTCTCGCATTTTCAGTCGCCCCATTTCACCCACTTGGTCTAGGTGTTTTAGCAGTTACTTTGAGACGCCGCGGTACGTTTTAAAAACTAAACTCGTAAGTGCTGTGATACAAATAAGCGACTGATTCATTGTTTGACTAATTGGCTGTTTGATGCGGCAGGGCAGTATCGTAGAGAGCATCCATGTCCGGCGGGATACAAACGGTGCCCTCGCAACTATCGCTGCGTTCCACAGAACAAGTTCTGTGACGGACAGAACGACTGCCGCGATGCTTCGGATGAGGAACCGCAGTACTGCAGTTGTAAGGAGGGGGATTTCACCTGTGATAATCACCGCTGCATACCAATGAGGTAATAGCGATCATATCCCGTTTGCACGATCAAGCTGGCTCGACGAGCTGCTGTGTTAGCTGGACAAGCCAGCTCGATGTTTGCTTGATGATTGCTTCGTGTAGGCTATGCTTTGTGCATGCTTTATATTCGCTCCATGTTTGCGCGATCGTGTAAACGGCGCATCAGAGATGTGCAATCATTTTGCGGACGCAGTCGCGAACGCGGGTGCAATTGTTGATGTATTTGCGGACGATGATTCGCATATCTTTGATAGCGATACTATAGGGCAAAACGCGTTGCAAAACAATGAGCTATATAAAGCTATTTAATACAGACCGTCAAAGTTTTCAAGACTAAAACCTAAAAGAAAACCTAAGACATCCTAACACGGAATAAAAACTGTAGTCTGTTGCTATTATATCGTTTAAGATTTAGCTCAACGTGCTTGTTGCTCTGCCATCATGCTGATTATGGTAAATATGGCCTAGAGAGATTTTCGTAACATTGGGGGAAGTAAAAGTTGAATAAAAAGTGATCTTTTTAATAAGTGTTTCGTAGACCAATTTTTTTTGGATCTATTTATCAATCTGCCAAATCTGTTGCCAGTTTTTAATGGCAATCCGATTTTTGTAGGCTACATAATTATTACAAATCAGTGTCATTTTCTCGCTAAACATTCGAAATGTACTTAAATCATCTCTGCTTTGTCATTTGCGATTGGTTTTCCAGGTGGCGATGCGACTGTGCTGACGATTGTAGTGATGGGTCCGATGAAAACGCAACAATGTGCGGTCAGTAACGGTTAACGATCAGTCTTGCTTGTCGATCATCACGCACATCACTACATATTTAATCAGAATAATAATGCCAGTGTTGCAAAAAATAATTATATAAATTTCTTTGCTGTCTTCTTTTATAGCCTACTATTCCACTTAGCTTGCCGTATTTTTGACGTTTTTGACTTTCGGTGACCTTGAACTTCGATTGTTGGCTAACTACCTGAAAATTGTTAACTGAAAATAATTAATAGGCATACCGGTTGCATTTGCGCTGAAAAAACGTTCACATCGATTTTCGTTTGTTTGGTATACTTTTGCTTTTGAGTCAGTAGCCCAGACGGACAGAAAGACTGACGGTCAAAGCGTTTAATGCGGCCGATAGGACAGCCGCATAATATAATGTTGTCACAGCATCTGCGTTTCGGTACCGGTCATCCGATATTAGTACCGTCTTGCTAATGGGGTGTTTACACGATCCAGCAAACGTCCAGCAAACGTCCATCAAAATGTATACAAAATTACACGTGCTAATGCTGGACGTTTGCTGGAAGTTTGCTGGAAGTTTGCTGGATCGTGTAGACACCCTATAGCCTAACTAAGTTCTTACGGACGTCGGTCTTTCTCTGTCGCCGGCCCGATGACATGGAACTCACTGCCGAAACATCTGCGCGATTTTGTGTACACGATCTCCATCTTTGGACGATTACTTCGAAGACATTATTTCTTCTCGCAGTACTAGTGTATGCAGCGCACTAAGGGCTGTTCTGGCGTTGACTACGTCGTGTACAAAATTATGAGTTGACGTTTTGCATAATGTATAGGTGGCTTTGGAGTGTAACGGTTAAGGCGTTATACCCCGTTTACACAGTGAAGCTGGCTCGACGAGCTGGCTCGATGTCTGCTCGACGTCTGCTCGATGTTTGCTTGATGTTTGCTTCGTATAGGCTATGCTTTATGCATGCTTCATATTTGCTTAATGTTTGCTCGACGTTTGCTAGATGTCTGCTCGATGTTTGATCGATGTTTGCTTGATGATTGCTTGATCGTGTAAACGGAGTATTAGAGATGCAATCGCGAGGTCGTGGGTTCGACTCTCGGTCGCGTCGCTATCAAGTGGAGTGGTTACTACGTAGTTGAGATGGTTATATACTGAGATAATTTATCTGGGGACTGGGGACAGATAAACCATCTCAGTATATAATCAGCACCAAGGTCAACTCAGCCTTTCATCCTTCCGGGGTAGGTAAATCGAGTACCGGCCTGTCTATCTGGGGTTACGGCGGGTTGCGTTCACCTGTGTCGAATGACGTGATTTATATGGCTTTGTAGCTCTGAGATGGGTCTATTTAACTAATTAATTTGTCTGTTGTATGTCGTGGGTATACAGCGGACATCTATCGCGATTGTACGGTGGCCGAGTTTCGCTGTGATACCTGCAAGTGTATGAGCATGGCGCTCAAGTGCAACGGCAACCAGGACTGCAAAGACGGCACTGACGAAGAAAACTGCAGTACGCATTACATCGTGTCTAAAAAATGTGCCACTTTTTAACTTATAAACACTTGCTCGAAATACAACCTTTATAATTGTTTTGGTGCCACTTTTATTTTTTGAATAACTCCGTTCAACATTGGCCGATTTTCATAATTTCGGCATGCAAAATCACGAAACAAATGGACTCAAATGACCATAATTTTGACCACCTCACCTTAGTAATGTCGCTACACTACCTTGCGAAATGCAGAGGTCGTAGTTTGGCCGTTTATAACAATATATTCATACTTGGTAGCTTAATTTTCGCTCATAATGGTAGAGGCTTAGCTTTGTGGTAACGCCGTTGGTCACATCAACGAAGTTAATCAACGCCAGGCCTGGTTACTTCTTGGATGGGTGACCGTCAATCGGCAGGCAGGTAAACCATCTCAGTATGTAACCAGCCACCCAGATCAACTCAGCCTGGCCATCCCTTCCTGGGTAGGCGCAATGAGTACCAGCTAAAGCAGGGACGCAAACAGGCACACCACGCGATGCACTGGCTCCGCCCCCGTATCTGTTGTCTGGCAGTGTAAACTGGTGTCTGGCTGAGCGCTAAGGAAACGGAGATCAGCGCCGCTATGTGCGCTTTATGGCTGGGGAAGGATTTATGTACTTTTTATTGTCTGACCGTACTTAAGTAATGGTCGAGCTATTGGCGTGTTTGTCGTCGTCTGTCTATCTGTCTGTCGAATGTATTGTGGCTAAACGGTGCACGATATGGCCTAAATTGCTATTGACCACTAATAGGAAGTCGCATATTGGCTTCTAATGACACGTAAATCATAGACCTTGGATACACTATGGTATGCCAATCGTGCGGTATTGTGGCTAAACGGTAAGTCGTAAGGGGTCGGCGATTGCACCATCAAATAAAGCGTTTGCAACTTCCTATATAGGCTATTAATAGTAACCATGTCTCCATCTGCAGCAATTTTGCAGCAATTTTTAGTGGAAAGTTTCGAGATCTTAGTGTTCATATCTCGGAAACGGTGAGAGATAGAGCCAAGGTTACTACTAATTACTAGTATAAGGAAGTGGCACATGCCCTTTCAGATAAGATGGTAATCATCGACCTTGGATGACCTTGAAGGTCAGTGACAACGGGTACGGTCGGCTATCCTAGCGACAGCTGGGCTTTTTGTATTACGTGTAATCGTGTAGTGTCGTGTTATTTTGATGTACAGCATGTCCGGCTAACACGACCTTCCAATGTCAGCACGGCGCCCAGTGCATTGACATCTCGTTACGTTGTGACGGTAAACAGGACTGTCTCGGCGATTCGTCGGACGAGGAAAACTGCACCCGCTCCTGCGCCAGCAACGAATTTCGCTGCCAGAACTCGGTATTTGCTGTTGATCCATATTAACAGGTGAATAAATCGACTTACTGCCGCAGTTTTAGTAGCACTTAAGGGTCACGAGGATACAGTCAAACCAGGGACGTCTAGAGCCACAGCAGGGCCCTGGGAAACATTCTCGCAGAGCCCGTTTGCGAGAAATTAAAAAAAAAATTTAATGGGGCCTGGGGTAACTTACCTCTACATCTTCCCTTTAACGGGCCTGAGTCAAACTCTTTTGTCTGTTGAAAAAGGTAATTTTAAAACATGTGTGCTAATAATCTTAATTTAATAAGTTTAGTTTATTTGGGGATTGAACCCAGGCCCGGCCGATGACCGTTCGAAATGTTTTAGCCTGCAGAACATTTTAGCACAACAAGGCACTGCTTAAAGATAAGAAATGGTAAAACTAAAAAAATGTCAGCCCGATGTCAGCATATTTCGCGGCCGTCCGTTTACGCCGATGTAACCATAACCGGTCATTTCTATGCCCTTTTCTTTGGCTTTTCTATAACGTTTTGTTTTCGATTAAGTCTGTCTACAAAACGCTAGTCCAGTTGTTCGTTTAGACGGGCAATGGATGGCCGCATACTGCGCTGAGGTATTATTAGCTCATGCCAATCAGCTGCCACTTCCAAAATTGTAAAGCGCTTCTGGTCTTGAGTCCGTTTCATGTAAGAAGCGCTATAGCAAGTACTGGGCTTTGTTTACTTTATGTGTGTCGGCAGATCTGCGTGAGCACGGCGTGGCTGTGCGACGGCCACGACAACTGCGGAGACAGGAGCGACGAGCTACCGAGCAATTGTCCGTCTTGCCCGCCCGGACAGTTCCAGTGTCCACAAGTGCGTCACTGCATTCCACGCGCCCAGGTCTGCGACGGCGTGCGCCACTGCGAGTACGGCGCAGATGAACTGCCGCCACACTGTGAGTTCAGCTCGGCTCAGTTCAACGACAGTAGCATTCATAACGATCTGTAGAGTGTATTTCGCGAGTCTAACGCAGCGTAAGCAAAACCAGCTTGCACTGGTAGGCCTACTGTTTTCGCGGTCTTTGGCTGCAGTTGTGTGTCATAAAGCAAACGGCAGTGTAGTCTGTACTACATACTGCATTGCTGGAGTAAGTAAGCGAGAACGCAATACGGGCTGATACCACTCCAAACAGTGCGGCATCGCAATTAAGCTACGCACGATTGCAGCCGAAAACTGTGAAAACCGTATTAGTGCAAGTTGAGTGTGGTTTAAATGCGATCCGAGCGCGGTTTGAGTACGATACCGCACTGTCTGGAGTGGTATAAGCTCGTACTGCGTACTCGCGTTAACTCGCTCCAGGTGTGCGGTATCTACTACTTAAACCGTAAAAACGTCCTTATTTTATGACCGCGATCGGCGGCGTGCTCTACAATTATGTTGTGCAAACACTCCGATAACTAGTTCAGAGGTTCAATTTCGTTCTGTCATTGCTGATATGCAGAAGCTTTCTAGGAATTTCATGGCACTAAATGGCCTATTTTGCGCTGATGTGCCTTTAAGAAACTAATAATCACTCACTCACTCACTTTCTAAGAATTTGTTTTGGTGCACCATATACAAGTATGTTTGGCGATGTCTTGTGGCAGGTAACGACACGTGTGTTAACCCGACGTCGTTTCACTGCAACGACAGCAAAACCTGCGTCAATCACGCCGACTACTGCAACGGACGAGTTGACTGCCCAGATGCCAGCGACGAACAGGGATGCTGTCAGTATCCGTTTGACCATAGCATTGTATCTTTACTTGTGAGTTTTGTATGTTGATGAGCGAAGAAGCAGTTGCTTTAATTGCTCATATCTTGTATTTCTTGTTTGAGACAATTTTGGACTGTGCCCTCTTAGGTCATGACCAGTTTCTGCGAATTGGAGAAACTGATTTGGATTAGGGCTAATGTTCTCTTACTTGGTGATTATCTTATACGTTTCGATTAGGTCGAGCGGAGAAGCGGTTGCTTTAACTGCTCATTATCTTGTTGCCAAAGCTTGCCAAGTCGGTTCTTGAAAGCGTTGGTGGACGGTGTTTCAATGACGTGTTGAGAAAGTTGATTCCAGTCCGTCGCGTGCCACTCTTTGGCTGAAGAACGTTCGAAAAATACGACTTGTATTTCTTGCCTGAGTCAGTTTTAGATTGTGTCCTTTGAGATGTTGTCCACTTTCTGTAAATAATGGAAAAACGGAATAAGATCAATGTTATCTTTCTTGGTAGCCTATACTATGTGTGTGTGTATTCGGTCTCCTCTCAACCGTCTGGGTAACGGAAAAATTTTCAGACACGCAATAACTATAATTAGTCTAATTAAATTAAAGCTGAGACCTGCTAACAATCAAAATTTCATTAATCGTTAACTACGCAAAAATTAAAAAAATTTAACGATTAAGTAATCATGAATTTAGAATTTCGAGAGCTAACAAGCAAATTGTGTTGGTTGTCAAGCTGCTAACAGCTCTTACAAATGCACCAATCATCTGAGAGTCAGTTTGGGAGTGTTTTTAAATCCAGTCTTGAAAACAGGCTAAAGTGTTCGAATTCACCAGAAAATCAAATGACTTCAGATGCTTATCATAATGAAATTGTATCTACTTCATGAAAATTGTTATTTTTTGACTTAAATCGAAATTTTAACGATCACAATTTATATAGCCACACTAATCATTCAAATTTTAAAAAGTAATTAATCAAATGATTAATCGTTAATTGCTGCTGCATTTATTACAACAAACCTAAGTAAGCGTTTTGACTAATTTTTATTAAGTTTGACATCTGTTCCGAATTAGCTTCCAGTTTCACGTGTAGCTATGGCCTTATACATTGCTATGTCTGACGTTGCAGTTGGACACGGCGTTTGTGAGCGACTACGAGATCACTGGTGTCCACAGCGCTGCGTCGCGTCCGCGCACATCAAGACACCGGACGAGCTTAACTTCACCTGCGCCTGCGATGACGATCTCGGCTTCGTTGACGAGGGCAAAGACGGACGATCGTGCATCCCGGAAAACGGTTCGTAGTTTTTTTTCTCTCGTCAAAAAGTTTGTTAAATAATCCAGTTCAATAACGAATTTGTTTTGATGCAGGGACAACAAAAATTGTACGTATACGCTTGAACACGGCCCACACTCTACAGTATTATATGACTGTAACGCAGTAGATCGTGTTAAAACGTACGTAGTTGTTTCATGACTGTGACCGACGGTAAGTTCTGCCTGAGAATGAATGCTGTACACTGACGCAGGCGACGTTTCCGAGTGGAGTGAGAATATAAGCAGTTATAACACTCCAGACACTGCAGTGAGAGATAGGCGACAAAAGTAGGTCATGAAATAATGCCGATTAAGTTGCAGACACTAGCCTGCTGTGGGAATAGTTGAGTATTTAGGTCTTGTTTGACGATGTCGATGAAAGTACCAGATTTTTCGTGAGACAGTCAGGTAAGTTGTCAACTCAGCCTGGCCATCCCTTTGTGGACAGGTGCAATAAGTACCGTCGCAAGCTTGGACGCAAACATAAACTAGTACTGTGGTCTCGGAGTGTGGACTGGTGTCTGGCTGAGGCTCGGAAAGGACTTTGCGTTTTAACGTTCGTTTTTCAGTGTGTCGGTGCTTTTTAATTCGTGCGTCCTGTTGTCACAATACCTTAACCCACGGAACGGAATTTCACCAGTCTTTCAATAAATAAGTCAAGAATTAAACAATCATTGATGCGAGAGACAAAAGCCTAACTAGAATGGCAAAAGTTGACTACGTTAGTAAGTAAGTAAGTAAATTTATATAGCGCGCACAATGTCTGAGGCAAAGAGTGGGAGGGGGTTGGGGCGGAGACTAAGACAGTCTTAAAGCTAGGTTGTACCATTGGCGTAGCCAGAAATTTTAATTGTGGGTGGGGCTCGTTTTCCTTCTCCTCTTTTTCTCCCTTTCCCCTTTTTTTCTATTCCCCTTTCACCCCTTCCCTTCTTTTGCTCATAAGTAAAACCCCTAATATCCAGCTAGGGGGTCTGGTGGAGCGCTGTGAGCTCCCCCATTGGGTCTGGGGCAGAGCCTCAGCCGAAATCGAATATGGTGCATTTTAGCTTTGAAAAATGAGATCTGGTGGCAACAATTTTAATTACTTTCCCCAAAAGATAAACTGACCAAATTAGCAAATTTCGTGTAGTTTTAACGTATGCTTATGTTTTGTCTGGAGGATTGGGGGGGCTGGGCCCCCTGGGCCCACCGTCCTTCCCCTAGTCTACGCCACTGGGCTGTACGTGCAAGTACCGCTTTAACTGGTAGATAAAAAAATATTTTTCTGAAGTGTTACGTATAGTAGCCAAATATGTTTTGCACGTGCTGAACAACTACAGTGTATGCATTAATTAACGCATTGCATGCTGATCGGATTGTATTCTTGTGTGTTTTCGCATGGAACGTGTCTAGAAAAGAAAGGCGTGCTGGTCTACAGTCCGGGGCGGGCAGTGTACGCTTACGACCTCACGCATAACCGGCCGTTCCTCGTGGCGGGAACTTCAAACCCTGTCTACACGCTGGACGTGGACTCCATGAACGCCCACGCGTACTGGATTGACGGTCAGCGCATGCGTAGAGCTAGACTGAATGGTGACGACAGAATAGTAACTCCACCCCAGGATCTGTGTACTGTGAAGAACGCGTCGGGCATCGCTTACGACTGGATTACGCGGTCAGTGATATCACGCCTATCAAGCAAGCACAAGCAGCATATATATATAGATTCTGTTCGGTAAAAATGTAGGACCCCCAGTCACGCAAATTTTCCGGCACAAACATGTAAAAACTTACCATGAATTAATGTTACAACGGTGCGCAGCTTTGCTGCTATTTTCTGATTTGAGACACGGGTTTCTGAAATCGGTAACTTTACATAAGCTGAGAAATGTTGTGCTGTTTCGAGTAAACTTTTGAATAACAATGTCGTAAAAGGCAGGTCAAAAAATTACGGTTTTACGTAACCTTCTTGGCGGAGGTAATAAAACGCAAACATTTGCAAAACGCTTTGGAAAATGTTTTGTTTCTTTTTTATTCGTATACAGTGGCGTATTTAGGGGGCATGGTGCGATGCTCCCCCTTTGGCCGACCATGAAAATTTTTTACAGGCGACTTTATATGAAAAGGTGCGTTTTTTGCCGTTTTCCAGCAAATTTCAGAAAAAAATGGGCGAATTTGCGGCTTCCATTGAACGTTCAAAAGCAAAAAGTGTTTCAGCTTCAGACCCCCGTTATAGGCTCGCGCTCTACGCGCTCGCCATGCCCCCCCTTTGCCAAATCCTAAATACGCCACTGTTCGTATACTGATGTTATGTAATCTATATAGGAACGTGTACTGGACGGAAACGCTTGGAGGCGTTTATGTGACGAGCACGAAATACGTCTGCGCCAAAAAGACGCTTTTCTTCAACATTTCAGACACTTCGAACACGTTCCAGCCGACCTCAATTGTTGTCAATCCGGATAAAGGGTCAGTACAACATAAGCACACGTTTAAAGTGCACTAAATGTGGCAATTTGGTCAGTTGATTTTTAGGAAAATAATTAAAACTGTTGCCATCAGAGGTTATATTTTAAAGCTTTAATGCAGCAAATTCGATTTCGGCTGGGGCTCCGCCCCAGACCCCGCTGGAAAAGCTTACAACGCTTCCCTAGGCCCGCTAGCTGGATGATAGGGGCCCAATTTCTAAGGAAGAGGAAAGAGCGGAGGGAAATGGTGAAAAAGGAAAAAAAGGGAAAAAGTAAAGAAAGGAGAAAAGAGAGACAGAGGAATGGAGGAAACGAAAAAAAGGAGGGAAGGAAAGGGAAAAGAGGCGAGATCCCTAATTCACATTTCTGGCTACGCCACTGATGTCCACACTGTAATATTGTCGTGTGTTGTATTCTGCTAAGTGCGTCGTTGTTGACGAATAAATTCATTCATTTACGATGATATTAGGCAGTTGTACTTCATCAACTCGTACTACGCGCTGCCGGCCATCGTGACTCTGCCAACAAGCGGAGCAAGCGACCGCCAACAAAAAGCACCGAAAGATCTGATCAACAGCGGGTTGGTGCGTCCCACAGCGCTGACCATAGACTTCAACATGGCTGCCCGACTGTTTTGGGCCGACGAGCTAAGAAACGTTATTGAATCGTGTAAACCGGACGGCTCTGATAGGACCGTGATGTTCACACAAAATGAAGGTAGCCTACTGACGACACTAATCAGTCAAGAGTTGCTTAATGCCGTGGCTACACGCATCGATTTCCTCGTCCGAGGTGTTGTCCGACGTCGCCGAGCCTTTCGAGGTTTAAAAACCTCGTCCGAGGAAGTCGAACGGAGTGTGCATGCTCACTCTTTCCGATTTCCTAGGACGAGGTTTTTTGCCTGTCAGCCAAAAGACGCCCACCAGAACCTCGGACGAGGAAATAGGACGCGTCGTCTGACGTGTCGTCCGACGTGTATCGATTTCATCGTCCGAAAAGCTCGCATAACACCTCGGACGAGAAAATCGGTGCGTTCAGCCACGACATAATGGTCAGTTCACATACGACGTCAACGCGACTCAACTCAACTGTTGAGTCGCGTCGCCGTCATAGATGTAAATTGGCCATTAATAGCAGAGCTACTTCAAAATTAAACAATAACTAGGCCCTACAGTATAAATAAAAATATTAGAATATGACTTTGTGAACAGTCAGGTTTTGAAGTGTAAATAGGGGGGCGTATAATAATATTATAATGTACCGTTTTTAAATTTGAAACGCCACATCTTGGTTTAAAACTTGCCGCTAACCGTGCGATATAATTTTTACGTTCTCAAAATATTCTTATAGGCCTACTTTATTTTTTTCATTTTATTTTCACATTTGTAGTATAAATGGCGTTGCTGTCCTACTGACAAAGGGCGCCACAGTAAATTTTATTATATGATATGATGACAAAAGCAAATGCTGACGAGTTCAGATTTACAGAAGGCGCGCACAATTCTCTGAAACATAGGCAACCAAAACGAAATGTTGTTAAAGTCATGGTGGGTGGTCGTGTGGTCTGGTCAGCGCAAAGGCCGCGGGTGTTTGACGTATTCGTCGGATCAATCTACTGGATACCTTGGTCCGGCGACAGACTGCAGAGGACCGAACGACTTGGTCAGGGCAACACGACAACCATTTTACGAGGGCAAACTTCTGCTCAAGCTCTGCGACTTCTACACAATCTTCGCTACGGTGCCGACATCCCAAGTACGCGTTAGCTTTTCTGTCCATAATTAGGCTACGTCTTTTCAGTTTTTTTGCCGTTTGTTTGTTACACGGCACACCTTATTAAGCCGTTTAGTCGTGCTATCCATAACCGATTTATATAACTACATCAATCGCAACAAGCATGCAGATAAATATAGGGGCCTGGTAGGCTTACTATCAAATTAGTTTTAGTTCATATCTTAGCTAGTTGAAACTTAATAAACACTAGGCCTAACTAACAGCTTCGTAGAAGACTTTTCTAGTGTTAATATTGTTGGGGGTAGGAGCAAATACACTCAGTGGCGGATTCAAGGAGAAAGAGGGAGGGCGCCCCCACCTATTGACTGGATGCATCTTAAACATGGTGAAAATTTTGCACAAAAAACGCATTATTTTTGCTTAAAATTTAAAACAATTTCCCAGACACCACCCTTATTCTTCAGTCCTTTGTTCCCAAGTTCTGGATCTGCCACTGAATACACTAGATCTTTATTTCGCTTCAAGGGCAGCCACGAACACACACAATTAAAACAGTAACGTGACAATAACACAGAAAAAGAAACATATACAGTGGCTTTTATTCCTATACCTGGTGGGCGCAGCGTGCCCTCAGTCAAAAAT
>Ga0209671_1006562_pt1 | contig 11957 bp, 7 predicted proteins | sample WorMetHERISLAND2_2_FD_187401 | JGI IMG/M metagenome (GOLD analysis project Ga0209671, IMG submission 187401) | Marine gutless worms symbiont microbial communities from Max Planck institute for Marine Microbiology, Germany - Olavius geniculatus... | ecosystem: Host-associated > Annelida >...
ATGGTAGGGGATGGGGTGTGGGAAGGGGCTGCTCTCTTCCCCCCCCCCAAAAAAATTGAAAATTTTACGCAAAAATAATGCATTTTCGTGCGAAATTTTTACTTGTTTTAAGATGCTTCCGGTTAATGAGGCGGCGGCCAGCTCCCCCGTCCCTCTTGAATCCGCCACTGATCAGCCGCCAGCCCAGGTCATCAGAATGTCAGCCAACTCAACTTAACACAACTATGAACCGAAGCAAACAATGATGTACACATTTCACTGTCTCAGTCTGTGCACGCGCATCGGTTGTCTTAATTATTATTTCCAAGTACATTGCGCAATGACGTGGTTGTAACTACAAACTGTTGCAAAAAAGCATAAAATTTCGCCAGTTTAAAGCAATTTGCGTAGGCCTACGAGATTTAAGTTTCGGGGTTTAGATTTTATTTTTTAGGGGTTGGAAATTACACAAATCGCATGATCTTGTGCAGGCTCGTGGAATGGTAGACTGGTAAATCAATATGCTGGCTTTTGTCTCTAAAATACATAAAAACCGTGATTAGAAAAAAGTGAGGAAAAAATAAATAAATAAACGGAGAGATAAGATTAAAAAGTTGGGAAACGCAGGGTTGAAGGAGGAATTGCGTCATCGGGCAGTCTTGGGGAAGATAGACGCTTCTTGTTCCCAACATGTCGAGATGTTATACAGCGTGTTGCACGACTTGTTGTCCAACAGACCCACGACAACTCGAAGTGATGGAGTTTGTGCCATGAGTTCCCACTCAGCGGTGTGCACTGAACTGTGCAGGTCCACTTCATACTGCTCACCCCTGCTACGCATGCTACTGCTGCTGAATCGTGATAGCATTGCACGTAGATGCCGTTAGTTACCTGAATCCACGGCCGGCGAATCACCTAGGACTTCGCCGAAGGAACTTACAGCGCTCCCCGGACTCCCTTACTGCAGTGGGGAAAGCTTGCTGTCCCCTCTCAAACAAGAAGCCTAGCTGTCGCTAGGACAGCCGACCGTGCTGGTTGTCAGTGACCAAGGTCATCCAAGATCGATGATTTTCATTTCTTCTGAAAGGGCGTATGCCACTTCCTATTAGTGATTAATAGTAAACTCAGCCCTATCTCTCACAGTTTCCGATATATAGTAAGTTTTCCGTTGAAAACGCTTATTTTCTATCCCCCTCCATTTAACCCCCGATTTGAAAATGCTCCCCTTGCATTAGATGGCTAAAATGTTGCACGCCCGAGTTTAACACACATGGCTAATTATTCGTGTAAAAAGTTTTTTCGTAAAACCTAAAGCATAGCCACAATACATCTGTTGCAGACGGACAGACAGACAACGACAACTCGTAGCAATAGCTCGACCGTTACTTAAGTACGGTCGGCTAAAAATCTACTTCACGGAGTTGGGTCGCTAGGGAAAAAATCTTACAAGATGCGCTGGAGGCATGCGAGTTATGAGTGATTATGAATCAGAGAAGATAGCGTTGTGTTCGCAGAGTCCGAAAGATTATCCGCGCGTAGCCGACAAACGAAGCGAAGATGCCAGCTCAGCCGCGGTAACGGCTCAGATTTCACTGCGGTCGAGTCCATGAGTCCAGTCCCATTTTTCGTGGAGCCGCGGCGGCGCAGGCCTCGAAAGCCTCGGACGGACGGACGGACGGACTGTGGCCACTCGCCGGTTTGCACCATGTGCCGCGAGGCGAAGCGCTGAAGCGTTGTTTGGAACGGTACGCCTTCCTCCAGGCATCGACGAAGTTCCCGAGCTGAGCTGCTGCCGAGATACGCAGTAGATTCAGCCGCCGCGTAGAGTATAGACCGAGATGAGTAAACATCTATAGGCCTCCTCTAACAGCACTGCTCGGCAGCGTTAATACAAACAGCATATATCACATATGATACCTTGCAGCCGGCCGACAGGTAACGAGTGAAACTATAGCCTAGTCTATACGCTCTGACTGCATTCCTTGCGAGGTTCACAGACTGTCAAACTTTGACTACGCTGACGTTTACTGGTTTATTTCACCGCAGCGAGTCAGCCGAATCTTGACTGCTGAACCTGCTGTTGAGAAATCTGTGAGAATAGATGAACGTTATGACTCTGAGCTCGTCGAGAGTTTTTCGCGCGTAGAGATAATCTATAAAAATCATGGTGGCAGTGACGTGGTCTTCGACGCTGCTTCTGGTTTGCCGCCATTATTGGCAACGCTCCCCTGTGCTACGGACGAGGGACGCCGTATAAGTTTTGTGGTATGACATATCCGCCGACTCTAACGTACATTCGGCAAGTGATTGTCGTGACATCTGTAAGCAAAACCGGTAGAAAAGAAGACGACGTCGATCGTGATCTTATTGTTCGCCGTCTTTACCTCGGTATCCTACTGCTGTGTAACTGCCCAACGATCAGCGTCTACGCAATGCGAATCAGTTTCAGTGGCGACATCCTGCAACTGACTTGAAGCAAGAGGAAGCAAGCATCACGCTGTTAGGTCTATCTATCGCACTGTTGAAGTTTCACGGAGTTTCATAATTGTGTTCTGCAGACTCAGCGGAACTCCATTAAAGTTGCTTGCGACCGGGTTTCCATCATCATCATCACCAGCGGCAGCAGCAGCAACGACAACACACTGTCTTCCTGTTTTTCAGAACAATCTTGCGCTTGACTCCAAGTATAATTGCGGAGTTCACGTTCTAACGTTAGCTAAACGATTATTATATAAAACATCTCATGTCCATGTATAGGCTATATGCGTGTTCGTTGTTGGGATGGATTCTTCGAATCTCAGCCCTTGCCGAGTCGTCGTCTTGAGAGTTTGGTGAATTTTTAGCGATGAGCACCGCAGACGACAGAATTAGCAAGCAGACTGCAGCGACTAAGGCGACACCTGACGCCAGTTCACAGACAGCATCAGCATCAGCAGCAGCAGCTTCTGACGTCATCAAGCACAACTCACTCGCCATCACCGCCAACGTACGTACATGCATACGCCGTGTCCCACAACTGTACAAAATTGTTTTTATTACGACGTCCTCGAATTTACACCAACTTTGATAATTTTTGGCACACATAAAATACAAAAAAAACAAATTAATGCGAAATGCACTTATTTTTCATCTCGCCTAATTATCGTCAACGCCGTATACCGTGTGCAAATGTTTGAAATTGCTACATAACGCCGTGATTGTGATTATTTGTATCAGATTGCTCACATCTGTATCATAAGTTCGACAGAAAAGATTCAATATTTTTGGTATTAAAATTGTTACGCTGACAATAGCAGACAACAAAATAGCTGACGTTGATAAACTCAAAACACGTCTGATGGATGAGTGGGTGCTAAGTAATAAGTCGATCGTTCCTGTGGCGTCGTCGACTAATTCGCACTTGTTTTCGTGAATACCGAGCATCATTTCTGACATCTTTGTAAACGAACTGTTGTCCAAACTTATAATTTTGCTAAAAAAACTACATCTTTTTTATTGTGCGCTAAATGAGTCGCTAGAATGTTTACTGCAGACAACGACTCAGCATTATTGTAGCACTAATTTGGATTATCTGTCTTTGACACGGTAGTGCGTTGACACAAATTAGGGAAGGTAGAAATCGATTTTATCTCACATAATGCTATCGTTTTAGCTATCTTTCTGCCAAAATTTATAAAGGTTGATAAAAATGTGACGAAGTTCTGGCAACAATTGCACAGTTTTTGGGACACGGTCAACATATTACGTATGCATATTGAACTTGCACGCTACAAAACATTTCACAATGCACACAAATACTCGTACATCGCTGTACGAAATACTCACTAAGCCTGTGCTCAAAAACTAAAGCAGAAAAAGTAAGATGTTTGTTGAAAACAAAACTAATGTTGCAACTCCAGGAAAAAAAAATGAAAGCCTAAACATTATTTTAAAAAATATCACGGACAGTGCACAGAACATGAGGTAATGCCCAAGGATCTAGTTTTAAAATAGGCCTGTGGAGGACATGCCCATGTCCGCTCTATAACAAAGTTGTTAATATTGCAGCATTGCAATTATATACTGCAATAGTCTAAGTATTGCAATACTTTTTAGTATTGCATGTGGTATTGCAATACTTTTAGAACTGAAATATTGCAATACAAGGAAGCAATACTTTTCTGATATAGAGTACGCTCGTGAGAACGCTATTTAATTGTGCAAAGAATATTTTCACTCTTTTGTTCGATCGCGTGAAAAAGACCAAACGAAAAATAACACGATAACATGGCTTGGTAATTGTTTAAATTATGAGTTGACCACATTACCACGTAGTCTGCAGTAAATCCAACATTTAGAAAAAGTTCTACAGAACGGCAAAATTTGAAGTTTATTCGGGGGAGGGGGAAGCGGATAAAGAAGTATTACCAAAAGTATTGCAATACTGACTTTAAAAAGAGTATTGCAATCAGTATTTCAATACTTGTTCCATCAAGTATTGCTATTGCTATTGCAATATTTCTGTCAGTATTGCTGACAATTCTGCGCTCTACCATTCTCTGGACGACCGCATCAAAAGGTATACTATGGCGCCATATAACTCTGCAAGTCGGATCGGCCGCTGTATAAGTCTTCACGCGTACGTTATAAGTATATAACAGATTTATATAGAGCCAAAATTTGGGGAAACAGAATCAGGGTGCGCATAAATTAAATATGTATCGTAGCGTCGCCGTTTAGTATATCGAATAAATGCTGCAGGGTGTTTTTTGTTTAGACGTCGCGTATGGTATATGACTGCTTGCATGATCACTCTACGTCGTCGCTCTCGGACTGAATATTAAGTCTTTTTTCTTCTTCGCATTAGGTTTCAGAGTTACTTTAAAATAAAAACATTTTGCAAGAGTGTTCTGTTATAGTGCATTGTGACTACGGTCTTTATCGGATCCACTGTTCAAGGACGACACGTGTCTAGACCGACACACTTTCTATGGGTCTATAGGTTTGACGAAATTGACCTCCCGTTTTAGCGAAAATGCGTGGTATTTCAATGACTAACCGTTGTTACTTTCCGTTGTTGCTTAATATGTTTTTTGTTACACGAGACGTATATTTGCGTAATTTGTTCGCTATTGTATTCAACTGTTTTCCTAGTAAAAACGTTGCGAAAATAAAAACGTCTAAAACGCATTTTCTTCCATAAATAAATTAAATTGTAGGCCTAATTGACTTAGGCCTACGTTTATCGTGATACTGCACCCGAATAGGTTCGTCTAAAACCAAGTTTGAAACTTTGACAAAAAGGAGGCCCAACGACAGCATCCGTATTGTTTTACGCGATTCGCAGTATAAATGCAGAGTGTATTTCTTTTTTTTTGGTGCATTTTCTTTTTAAGTTAATTTCATTTCGACAACATTCTATGCTACTGTGTAAGGCAAGAGAAGCTGGCTATCGGTCATTATCGTATAGTCGTACTATGTATCGGTCGGCATCAGTGCAGTGCATCTAGGTGATGCGTTAATTAAGAGCACCGGCGTGCCACGGTGCCACCAGTGCAGTCTGTGCATGCACCGTTCTACATCCGGTTAACTCGTCAGACATAATATATGATGAAGTCTCTACATACTTTCGGAGAGTGTGGTGAATAAATTCAGCGCGTGTGATGCTGTTTTACTGTTCGTACTCACATACTCATCTAATGAATTTTTGTAACTACTTAAATCAGAGGAGAATAATATTCATGCAGTAGGCCTGCATTCGTTCAGTGTGCCGAACTAGAATCCTGACGTAGACGGAAGTCGTATGACGTCTGTTTCTCTTCGCTCTTTCAAAGTAACAATCAGGTCAAGTGGATGAATACCAGTTGCGTTCTCCAACCGTTCAAAAAATGTCAGTCCTTGACGACATTTTTGGATGGTTGGAAAGGGCAACAGATGTTAAATAATATTTGGCATATACCCGCATAATCCAGTGTGCCATCTGCGTGTCATAATCAATCGGCGTCGACGGATCAAGAACAAAGAAAAAACGCCAATCTTTGTTAGAGTGAAACAATGCATCTTTGAGTCAATAATAACCGACTGAAAATCCAATCGCCATCAGCGTGTAGGGGTTAACACGCATGCGCCTGGGCGCGCGGCAGTTAGCCTAATTCCCAGTTCGTCATATAGAGGCCACTGCGCGGCGTTTGTTCGTCGATCTGCGACTATGACCAACGAGACTGGACACGAGGCTAGTCTTGCAGTAGTCGTAGAGTAGTCGCAGCGAACTGTCGTAAGACGATGAGCGACGCGCGTCGCGGCAGCCGGCGCAGCGCGACTGTCTGGCACCGCGTCATTCACAACATTGGAGCTCTGCACGGCATCTTCAACGATAACTTCAAACTTAAGGTGCGTTCACACATCACACGGCCACAACTCACTGTCCCCGTAATAGTTTCGTGTAGACTGGTACTTTAATCTTTCATCAAAAGCCCTCTCAAATCTAGTCAGGTGAAACATCTAAATCGCCATTATTTTTGCTAAGCGGAGGTAATTTTTTTAACGCTTTCGTAGTTGCGAACTTTGGTTTATTTTTTTGGCTACTGCTGCAACACGTTTTTCGAAGCGAACTTGCTTCTACTACCAAATGATGTAGTCTTAAGACGCGTACAAAGCGACGTAACTGAGCTGAGCTGACACAGATTAGTTTTTGACAAACTGTCCAATGGGCGAGCAGTCCGAGCCCATTGCTCACTGGTTGACGCGTATGTGCGCGTAGTCACGTACTCACCGACGCCGTTAGACGGTGCTTATTTTAATGCTCTACTGTTCGTAGGCCTATATCGCGAAAATCTATATAATAATTGAGAGCTGCGACCGCCAATATCCTAACTTCTAATCGCCACGACGTACGGCTGCGAATTGCGAAATTTCGCGTGCAGACGCATGTCGTACGTGGCCGTGCTATACAGGGTGGGTCAGTTATCGCGGAGGGACGTACGTTTGTTGTGAATAACCTCGAACGCGCTACGTGTGATGGTAGAACGAGCAGCAAAAATGTTTGCGATGGCGTCTGAAATTAAACAGAGAGAATCTGTGTTATTCTGAGAGTCTGGAATACTGTTGCAAGCAGACGTGAATAAATATGACTGGGTATGGTATAGTTCTAAAAGGTTTACGCTGTATAAGAATGTTGTTTAAACTTTGAAGTCGATTAAGTGCAGCTTAACAGCGCAACGGACAACATCCACAATTTCATGCAGCATCGGTCCCTGTGGACAGGAACTATACTCCACTTGACGCGCCGGGTGTCGGGTCGATATCCACTTCGTGTGATAGATCAATATCATTCTCAACCACAGCACTGCATTACGGACCGCTGACCGTGATTGCGTTATTGCACACCCGCTAGCCGCCGGACAGTTGTACACGGAGGCGCAGAAGTAGGCCTACTGCACAGTTTTTTTCTGCGGCGCAGCAACGCATTCTGAGTGTAGTATGATCTTCATTTCTTATTTTCTTCATTGTAAACTTTCCGGAGAGTGTATCGGCAAAAAAATTTCGAAAATCGGTCACATTACCATTTCTTACCATTTCGACCAGGCCTAGTAAAGTTATAACAAAAGATTGATTGGTATATTTGTTCGACTCGCAGCGTAGACCTGCATATTTGCCGCAGCGAGATTATGATTCAAGACAGCACAAGTGTCAGAATGAGAGGAAAGTCACGCGAAAAATAATACGCACATAGTTTTCTGTCAAAAAACTTGAAAAGAAATTGTTATAGCTGAGTTGTTCATGCTCAGTAGTTTGTGTCGTGCTGACTACCAGGACTGCGATTGAATCGCAGTATACAGCGCAGATTGTCGCAGTCGCGCATACGTACAAGACGGATTTGCGATTCATTTAACTCACAGATGTAATCAACTCGGCGACATCGCAGCATGTCACTTGACCGCCTGTCTTGACACACGACCACTGCCGCTAACTGCTTCACACCGGAACTATATAAGCTTAGATAGGGCATAGAGAAATGCTAGACATTTTCGTTCAGGTGTTGTGATCGCTGTGATAACTGCTAAATTAATGTTTTTCAAGTTTTCTATACTTTCTTGCTTGCTTAATTACAAGATACTGACAAACTGTGCTAATATTCATCTTTATTCGAGATGCATTGGACAGACTCCGTGTTCGTTTGAATATTATCTTGTTCAAACAGTGGCTGAAGTGAAGCATGGACGAAAATCGCGCTGCACTGCTATTCGTGGCTTCAGGAATTAACGACCGAAATTACGCTCGAACGCTGCCTGAAAAGGGGGAGATAGAAAGCAAACCATATACAACTTGAATCCTAAAAACTTTAGAAATTAGTCAATATAATACAGAATATTTATGGACAAGAAACGATGTGAAAAGTGCTCTGTAATCTGAGAACAGTCCAGCTCTAGCTACAGCTAATTAGGTACTTACTAAAATAAACCAAAATCTGCCACCAAAGATTGCGGCAAAAATTCCCAGTGATGGTCAAGATGGCAAGACCGACGTTTTTCCGCACTGTGTCGCAGTCCGAAAAAATGTCAGTCTGTAGCCTAATGCAAGTACAGTAGCCGGCCTAATTTACCGGTCGTACTAATCTGCCTTCTGCTGCTGCTGCTGATGGTGATGACGATGATGTGATGAAGCTGGAGATGCTGAGTGCACACGACGTGCGCTGCCGTGTCAGTGTTTTCAGTGCAGACAATTAATCACAGCGCTATCGAGTGAGTGAGTAGCCGAAGTGATGGCCAGTGAAGCGATCACGCTTAGTGCGCTAATGAGCGGCGCCTGTAAAGCAAGCCAATGGCGAGACGACTGCTAGGATAGAGCTAGGAGATGGCATGCAGATTGCCTGACGACTGCAAATCACTCGTTCATTGCATCGGACATGCGCATGCGCATCCCATCGATTGCATGTTCTGTACAGGGTAGGCCGAAAAAGGGAAGCCATTCTGTTTTACGGCTTGTAAGTATTCAGATCGGCATCGAATTTGACAGAAATCAACGTTATTTCGTCATTTATTGGTCCACCTTGGCACCCTATACGTATCGCTGGCTTCTGGGTTCTTTCAGTGTGACCCTGCGTGTCTCTCGAAATTTCAACAGCGTAATTTACACAGGTTCGATGATTGTCTGTATTCCGGCTGTCCACACATCGTAGGTTTAAAAAAGTATACCGGAACAGAAAGTTGCAATTTTTCGGCAGGCACTGCGGATTTTTTTACGCTAACGTGCTTAAAATTGAAAATTTAAAACTTTGGCGTCAAGTTTTCACAGACGGCGGTTTTTAGCTCCAAATTTTGAATTTTCTGACTAAAATTTCCTATAAAAAGAATATTCTCCGACATTTTTCGAGAGCCCAAAAGTAAGGGGGTGGGGTGGGAGAATTGCCACTCTTGCCCTTCCTCCGCCACAAAGGTTCGTGTTTCAAAGCAAGTCTCATAGAGCTGTTTGTGTATGCTGTGTGTATCAGATCTATTGCGACTGGGCGAACCATTACTTGGTAAAGGTCGGACACTGCGACCGGCTCGTCAATGACCTTCAGAATGACCTCTCGGACGGAGTCTTGCTTGCTGACGTCATTCAGTCAGTCAGTAAGTAACTGTAACCACTTCCGCCAGGAGGTCTGTTATGTATTGATAACAAATATTTATAACGAAGACCAAATTAATTTGACAAGAAGCGGAATATTTGTGGTAATTAAACATTTGCTCCTTTGTATATAGGCTTGTTCGCCAGTGTCGCCAAATAGAACTAATGGTTTGGCTGCAAAAATGCAGTTGTGTGTTTTGACTGGAAATTGACGCGCATTATGTTCCCATCACTTGGGTCGGGAGCTTCATCTGACACATCGCATCATTCACCCCACCTGCAAAATCGGTCGAACGGATGTGACAGGCAGACGACAGACAGACAGACCACGCTACGGAGAATTGTGTAAGATTAAGCGGAATCGCTTGCTACAAGAGCTTTTTCGCCAATACTAATGACGGTTTAGCTCGAATGTTACGAGAACAAACGAAGAGGTCGGCCCAGTGTGGACATAACATGCGACCGTCTTGCTAACTATGAGTATTTGCCCCCCTCCCTCCTTCCCGCACTGCGCAGCGCGAACTCTGGTCCAGAGTAGTATCTTGAACTCATATTTTTAACTTTGTGAGCAGAAAATGGGCACAACGCTTACTCATGCCATGAAAAACGTTTACGCTAATTTCGATTGTTTTACGCCTTGTTGTTTTCGAATTAAGCGCCGTACGGGACAGACCTGCAGAGACACAGACAGACGGGCGAACGGACAGACAAGACCTGTAATACAGCCTGTTAAGACAGCCGCATGATAAACCTTTCACTATGGTTGCGTTTAAGGATAATACCGGTATTTTACGACGCAGCATGCATAATATTCGTCGGTTCGTGTAAGCGGTTTAGTCCAGAAACTGACATTTGAGGCGTGACTGGCAACCAAGCATTTAAGGCTTGTAGAACTTTTACAAACTTTCATAGCAAAACTTTTATCGTGTCTAAAAAACTGTGCTGCGTTTCATGTTCCATATTTTCGCCAAATGTTAATGGTTTTGAAAACATTCTTTTATTGTTGCATTTCTAGGACAATTAGCAATAAAGCGGTTGCTAAGTATCCCTTCACACTTTAACTGCGTCGCTACACTACCATGTAAAACCTAGGTCAGTATGTCGCATGCAGTGTCTTGATTTGCTTTCAGCGAATCAGCGTGTCGACAACATCGTCCGCAATCCAATCGACGCACAGCAGATGGTAATTAATTATTGTCAATTAATCACGCTTTTATTATTCCTATATCAGTAAAGCCATGGTTAGATGTAATGTAACAATGTTGCACAGATATTTTAGTTCACATGTGACCACGATCTAGCTGCGGTAGTATTAGACCAGTGTACTGTTAAACTCATCTGCAGTCAATATCTGATTTTCTGGCGTCGATATTTTTATGGTTACTGCAGCACAGCGTCTGAAACAAAGTTGAGCAGACTACATTAACAATTTTTTCATTAAGTAAACTGGCAAAATTATTCGCGTGTCTGCAGACAACTTGCATACGTATAGCTACTAACGATAGGCAGATATTAACAGAGACAGCGTTCACTGATTTTCAGGTCAACTCAGCCTTCTATTCCTCCGGAGTATAGGCAGCTTGGGGTTAAGGCGGGGCGCGTTTACCTGTGTGAATTTATATGGCAGGCGACGCTCCGTAGTTTTAAAATGGATTACTGATCATTTCGAAGACCTTTAACTTTTTTCCCTCTTAGACGCACTATAAGAGTCGTAATTGTGGGCCTAAAGCCAGTAAAACGTAGCATAAGCTTACTGTTATTTAAATGTGGACTGTTTGCTGTGCAGACGTTGAACGTAATGGCGTGTTTGGAGCACGTGGAGAGACTTGGAGTTGACGTGGAGTCGGTTTCAGCTGACGGCAAGTGTCTTTTGTTGTGGTTTCGTTCTGCTCAAATCATCTGTGTTATTAACACACGCTGTTAAGCTTATAGGCAATAGCTTTTTGTTACCCCGGTGCTCACGATCACACGCAGCACATTTTCGTAAGTTCACGATTCCACTCAACCTAGTGGCGCTAATTTGTAACTCTGTGACTGTGAACCATTAATTATTGGCAGTACCTCCCTCGATCTACACCGTGTCCAGACAAAATGAATGCTACTTTTGTTGATAAATGCGGCTAGAATGGACTGATTTTGTTAATTCCTTCGCTGTTATATTGACACATAGGCTAAACTGCAAAACAAGACGAAATAAATTCGACCGCCTTATAAGCTACAACTTGCATTTTTTTGGTTTATTTATTGTTTTTGTTTGAAAACTAAGGTTTTGTGAAATAAATTAAGATCAAACGACCCTTGGTTTATGCACGTAGGCCGTATTAGTAGCTTACCGGACATTTTGGATCTAGGACAGTTCGGACCTAAGACACTTCGGACCTAAGTGTCTC
>Ga0209671_1006565_pt1 | contig 11954 bp, 10 predicted proteins | sample WorMetHERISLAND2_2_FD_187401 | JGI IMG/M metagenome (GOLD analysis project Ga0209671, IMG submission 187401) | Marine gutless worms symbiont microbial communities from Max Planck institute for Marine Microbiology, Germany - Olavius geniculatus... | ecosystem: Host-associated > Annelida >...
CTTTACGGATCACCCTCAAAACTGAATCACTGGTAGTGTTTGCTATTCCCGACATACCCACAAAATTTCAGAAAGATCCGTCCATAACTTTTTTTTGCTTATCCTTCTGACACATAAACAAACAAACTCCGGCAAAAACATTACCTCCTTGGCGTAGGTGGATAAGCCACTTGAGTCCGTGACGCATGGCCAGTGCGACGCCAGACCTTCCCAGGTTACCTTCCCAGCCTCGGGGCATCACCGCCCTTTGACCGGTACCAAATTATACTGCTTGGTGACAGAGGCACATGTGTGTGAACAACTTGTCTAAGGTCGTTACCCGGCAGTGTCCTAGTGCGGAGTCGAACCTGCGCCCCTGAGTGACCTCAGGATTACAAGTCCGGCACATTACCATTAAACTACCAAGCCACACTAATGGACATAAAATTACACAAAATTAACAAAGCAGCATTCCCCAGAGCCTGTTTCACCCCTGCTCTACAGAGCCTGTATGCTGTACAGTGTACATTCTACAAAGACAGGACACCAATGGCTGTTAGCAAAATTATGCATACAAATCATATTATGCTTTTCCATTCAGTCAAAAACAATTACTGGCAGAAAACTGCTGTGTCCTAAGGACAACTGCTTACTTACTAAAGAAATCTTAAGCTTCTTAAATGTCAAAACTTCTTCCCAATGAAACAACATTTAAACTGTACCGAAAAACTTTATATATAGCTGCATTTTGGATGGCCTAACAACCATGAACAAGTTTAGTGCACCACGGATGAATATATTATAAATATGCTAATGATAATAATACTTTTAACAGTTTTATTACTTTTAGCTAATAATTTTAATTTCTGTTTGACGGCACGGCAAACGGAAAATTTGAAAAAGTTTTGTTTTGTTGTATTGACGCAATATATTAGTATATTTGTTTTTTGAGCTTCGGCATAGAGTATCTATTCAACCGTGGCGCACTAAACTTGTTCATGGTTGTTAGGCCATCCAAAACGCAGCTTATGTCTCGAGTTACGTTAACTGGTTAGGAATAAGAACAGACTTTTCAAGGTTTTGTCGGGCATCAGCCAACTCTCGCAGCTTTGCGCGCACTTCGTCACTTGCATAGTGATTGTTGTCGAGCAGCTGATGACCGAAGGCTTCTAATGCTTGGAATGTACCACCACGAGCGTCAATCTCCAGGCGATGTTCCTGCAACAAAGCAAACCATTTTTGTTAAGTCACAAGAAATGATAACAACAACAAATACATGTTCCCTGAAATGCCCCCTCCCGAATCATAAATATTCATTGCGAAAATAGTGTGCACAGTGCACATAACTTTCAACTATGCTGATTAGTGAAATTTTTTTTGTCAACTAAAGTGCACATAAAAGACGGGTGTCATGAACTACAACTTATATAATAGTGTGTAGCTAACAGCCAGCCAAACAGAATGCATCTATGAATTTCATCTCAAGTGCAGAACTCTTTAATGGACAATAACAATGTCTTCAGCAGTGTAACAATTCAACTATTAAAGATCATAAAACTGAGCTTATTTTAAATGCCAACAGCTATCATTACTCACAACTCCTGACAGATACTTTGAATATTGGAATCTCCTGCATAATATATTCAACATTCTGATGCATCTGTAAACCATTATGTGCTGTTTTATATCTACAACCACGATGTCACCCTTACACTGTATATAAACTGAACAGTTTTTTACATAAATCATCAGTATGTCTCATGCTGCAGAATAACAGGCTTCCACTCCAATATAAATAGCAAATCACACTGCATCACTAAAATAAAAAAACCATGCTGACACTTTAATCTCGGCAATTTCCCGCAGTGATTCCAAGAACACAATCAAAACTTCTCATCATATGCCGACACACAATAAATGTTTCCACGCACGAATGGAAACATCAACTTCATTACATTTCCGAACCAAATCCACACATGCAAATCCCATTGTTAGTTGGTTAGTTGAAAAATACTAGCTAATAATAAACAATAAACATATCAGAAATTATTCTGTCTTGCACCATATTAGGCTGTATGTATGATTGTTACTTTAAGAAACCACAGATGACGAACATCAAAACCATTCATTACCTTTACAAAAGTACAGTTGTCTTCACAAGAAATAACACATAACCATAATAATAACATAATCATTTACCAAGGTCACAATAGACTTCAACGCACGAAAGCCTATAATAGTTCCGGTTCTGTTGTTTAACTAAAAATTTGGGTGTTCACGCTAAGTTAATATACAAATACCAAATTCTCTATTTGGGTTGCATAACGATAGTTCCGTGGCACCACCTTGTGAATGACATAGACTTGTGTCACAGCCTGAAATAGCCAAAAAATCCATATAATCCCCCTATTTTGGGGTTCAAGGTCATTGAATCCAGCGCCAATCGAGAGCCATTGTACGACTTCCTGTTAGTCATTAACAGTAACCTATGCCCTACCTTGCACCATTACTGAGATACAGTGACCTGTTGGCCAAAAATCGCAAATTTTGCCCACCCCCCTCATTTTGCACCCTCGTTCGGGGTGACCCCCTTCGAATTTATGGAAAAGCTTTACGGTTCCTGAAACTAGAGTCTTCCAGGCAGCGGACGGTGAAGATTTGGTGACCCGTTTTTGACTGATCCACCCGTGTGACAGACGGACGAACGAACAGAATTGTGATGGCTAAGACGCGCTGAACGCAGTAGCTGCTTTCGCGCATAAAAAGTAGCAGTACAAATCAGTATAACATGGTCACGCACTTCCAGTGATTGATACAAAACTGTTGAAAATTACTCAACATCACAATCATAAACTACAGAACTCCATGCAATGCCATGCCAAAACACAAGTGTGGATTATGTACACCCTAACTTCAGCACATATTACCAGCTGTTCGCCTTGTGTCGGTTTCAGAACAAAGTAATATGCTTCTATCTCCCTATGCAAGCTCTGCAAAGCAATTATATCATCTGTCCGTATCAATGCCGCCCACTGAGTCTGAAGAATAAAAGCTCGTTGTATAACATGCACTCAACATCATATCTGACGGAATATTATCAGATGCGTGAGTGAGTAGAGGTTAACGTCCAGCCCGACACAGTATAGGTCATTTCGGGGACAGCCTTTTCAGGCAGAATGCACACAAACACACAATAACAAAACAGTAAATTTGACCTTTACAATAAAGAAACAGGAAGTTTAACCTTTACAGAAACACAAAACATGAGAACCTAAAATTGTAAGAACTCCATTATACGCGTGCATATGTAATTAACATAACGGTAGTTCTAATAATCTTCCCTGTTATCCTCCAGACAGTCGGTCATCAATATCATAATGCTGTCTACTGGAGAACAGGAATGATGCAATGAACGTGTTCTGACATTAAAAATGCCCAGTAGTTAGACCTGTTATGGTTTGAGACAATCCTGCAGTTCATTCATAATAATTACCACCAGTTAAGTTTTAATTACAATAAACAGCATAAGCCATACATCGATATGTTATGCAGGCCTGAGAGAACCCCATAGAATGTTAGCACCATCACGTATAAATGTACCTTTTTCTCAATAACAACAATAAGTGTGGACCGGAAGTGGATGCAACGTACCTTGTGTCTTTCACGCAGAGCCTCAGCACCGGTGACATCTTTAGCAAGCTCATCAGATGAAACCAAAGTCATCATACTTTTGATCCACGACATCAGATCCCTACAAGAACATCGAACAAATTCCGTCTGACTGTCAATAAAGTCACAGGCCGAATAATCTCACTGACTATGCAGATGCTAGATTTCACATACAAAATAATACAAAAAAGATGAATATGTCCTGACGATCACTGCTTTAACATAAATTATATGGACGTAAGAGAACAAACTGAAAATCCATGTGCCTTATGCAGACGTGACGGATGGCTAACATAATAACACCAAACAGAAACTAAGCATGTTGTGAGATCATGCAGATTAGAAGACACCTATTAGTTATGGCAGCTATGGGGACTATTTAGCTCCAAGGTAGCGGGCCATAGAATGTTTGGGGATTAAGCTAACTGCAAGACACATTCGACACTGGGTATAGCTCAGATTAAATGCCTCTTTATTCTACATAAAATGCGAAGCAAACGTGCTCGCTTCCAACACCAGCGACTAACGTCGAGTTGCTGCCTGAGTTAATTAGCTCGGTCTGCTCAATGTTAGACTACGTCATCTCCCACTAATAACATAACATAGTCCTGTCACACCACTATGTCTCTCTGCCAGACAGTGACAGTTTTTTTTTTCAAAATCATAACAAAAAGTTGCATTCTATCTCAAACAAAAGGAAAAACAACACATATGTCGACCAACCTGAAATCACTCAGGAAGCGCTGCAGGTCGTGCGAGTCCAACAGTTTGGCTTTCCTTGTCTTGGCTTTATGTGCCAGTCCCGTCCAGAGATCATTGATCTCACGCTGATGCTCGTTGATGCTCTGCTCCTGGTCGGGATGCGTCTGCATCAGGCGCTGTGCTGTATCGTCCAGGTCCTTCACCTTCTCCCCGATGGCGGCCAGATCACGCTCCAGACCCTCGTGCTTACGCTGCAGACGCTGCACGGTCGCAAGATCGTGACCAAAGTCTGTCGAATTCAACGCAATCTCCTTCTCTTCGATCCAGTCTTTTGTTTCATCGGCATCACTAACACACACACCACAAATATACAGTGCAGTCTGTGCGAAACATACAACAGTCTACGAAAATGTTTCATGTCATCGAAATTCTGATGGTGAGTTTAGCTAAATACTGCAGTGCACCCAACAACAGTCGGTGGCGTAGTTCGTTTAACTGACAATGACATTACTTCTTCAGTAGAAGCAGCAGTTTAGAGACAGTGACGACCTACGTTAGTAAGATTTTCACACGCAAAGCCTCCAATATAGCAACACCAATTAGCTCTGCATCTGCAGTTTTTGAAAATCTACTGTATCTGACATTTCACAGTTTTCACAATAGCAGATCATGTTATCACTACGGTGTGCCATTACCCTGTGCAATTACCAACGATGACAACAAACATAAGCTGTGCGAACTTAACCCCAATATATAAGTCTGATGCACAAAACCATCACTGATCTCATGCAAATTACTTCACTCACAGCTGATCACAATTAAAGACATACAGACCTTGACTGCCTCTGCTTACCGATGATAACGCTGAACTTCATGTGCGCTGCCGAGTGTCTGCGCGCGTTCCTGTGTCACCTGTTGCAGCGTGGCCCAGCGCCTGTTCAAATCCTCAATCTGAATACGGATCTTCTCGGCTGCTTCGGTCTGACCCATCGCCGTCAGACGCTCAGCAATTGTGTTCAGCTCCACTAAACGGGCCTCATTTGCCTTCAAGTCCTGCATCGAACAAGTTATTATTCTTATTATTATTAATAGAACATTTATATAGCGCATTATCATAATAGAAGTTGTAAGAAATGTAGACGTTTCGGCATCAACACAAAACCCAAAGCTGTGAAAATCAACTCCATGTCATTTAACAAGAAATCTGAGCTAATGCTCATGAGACGCGTGCAGTTTCTGTCCGAAGGTAATCTTGGTCGAAGGGTCTATCTCCATCGATTTCATCACAATTCACTCCTTTAGAGCCAAAAATTGCCAAAAAATCACTAAAAACCAATATTTTTAGGGTTCAAGGTCATTCAAGGTCATCGATATTGACATTCCTAAGAAGCTCGTCGCCAGTGCTTGTTATAATAAGCAGCATGTCTGTGCCTATCTGCAACCATTTTCACGTTATATGAGCCAATAGAGGTAAAATAACGCCCTTTTAAGAAGAGGTGCCCTTCTTTCGCCCCCTCATTTGTAGAGACCCCTTTTACTCAGCGACATGAAATTTTGTCACGAAATACTAGAGACTCTAGGCTATCATACGGCGAAAACCCAAACTCACTATCTCACCTGGGCTTGAATTGGTACTGGGTCGCGACGGACAAATGGACAGACGAACAGACAGACGAACGGACAGACAGAATTACCGTAGCTAATACGTGCTATAGCTATGCTAGCTCTCGTGCGCAGAAAGCTATGATGATTAGAGAAATGTTAACCATCAAAACTTTTCATCAAGTCACGTGACGAAGTTCAGCATCTTAAAGTAGACACAACATACGTCCCATGTTAACAGCTCGTCAGCTCAGCTTATTCTGACTCATTCTGAAAAAAAAATAATCACCTCTTTCTCCAGCAAATGTCAACATTCTCTAGAGTCAGGTGACAAAACCTGATGAAACACATGAACTGACTGGCAGTCACTGCATCATGCTGCATTTGTGACAACTCAGAATGTGATGGCAACATATGCTTGTGGACAATAAACGGGTTTTTAAAAATCGAAATCCAATGACAAATAAACCATTCACTTGTTAATAACTATTAAATATCTTATTCATTAGCAGCTATGACAAAACCAATATACCTTCTGGAAATCATCAAACTTGCGCTGAACTCCTTCGACTTGTTCCAAGTCCGATCCTACTTCAGCCGAAAGTGCAACAGTTTCCTACAACATAGGGAACTATTTATCCTCAAGCCCGTATGAGAAATTCTCTGGCTCACGATGGAGAAATTACTCAAACTCTGCCTTTCACTGTTGCCTCCCATTTACGAGTACAGTTGACTCCGCTTAAATGCACGGCCTAGGCACCATTAGCTGACTTGCATATAAGCAGAGCATGCATTTAACCGTAGTTAGCTTATAGGACCACTGCAGTCATTTACAACATGCAGTTACAATAGGCGGTCATCCGCACCACAGCAAACAGTCACCTCATGCATCTCCTTCCGCAGACATAAGGCGCAGCATGTAGCAGCTGATAATGGTCACTCCAGTAGTGTCAGTTTATATGCGGACCGCCCGCCCGCCTGTCCGTCGTCTCAATCACTCTCATAGACAGCAGGTGGCCTAGCACTATTGACCCGCAGACTGTGGTTTGAATTTTATGCTGCATGCTGCTGGGGTGGGGAGATGCACTGTAGCCCACATATGCGTGGTGCTCACTAGCTTTGCTTGCCCGCATAATTCTGGGGTTTAGACGTCGTCACCAGCATCCCAGTGAGCATTAAGTGGCTGACTACAGGCGGTCTTATGTGCACCATGTAAGCCAAGTTGCTTATAACCTAAGTAAGTCTTGGCGCTGGGACCAAAAGAGTGTGTGCTTATAGCCGAATCGTGCATATATGGCTGGTGCTTATAAGCGAAGTTGACTGCCACTGACTTAACATAAACTCAAACGGGACTAGACGCACGTTGTGCATATAGGCGGAGTGTGCTTATAACAGACGTGCATATAAGTGGAGCCAACTGTAAATAAAGCAAAGTCTCACACTAACCACTGTTATCAAACTTCCAAAACTCTGCAGAGACAAAAATTCCATGGCACAGGACAAAGGCAAGTCTGCAGTACAGAGCTGCATGGGGACGATAATTTATCCCTATCTCCATCCATTCCGTAAACTTGCAACCCATCCGTAACCGGCCCCGCTCAACTCTGTCCCCATCCCCAACCGTCCCCGCACAAGTTGCTTCTATCTCCCATTGCATCACGGCACACTAAAGCACCTCAATACAAAATGAATTTCTGGTTTTTTTTCATACAAGGCTAGATATTTGAGTTCCGGAACCCAGAACTCGAGTATTTAGTTTCCCACGTTGTGACCTGCTTTTCCAGAATCCTTGCAGGCGATTTACAATTCAAAGTTCAGACGTTGCCTACTGCAGTATTACCGCAGGCAAAAGCTCCATTGCCGCGGTAACCCCTCAACAAGTTACTCCATCACCACGGTATTACCGAAACATTCACTGGGAAAATCTGCGGTATTACGGCAATATTTACCGCCATCCCCATTACAGTACAGCTCTCTACCCTGCAGCTCACCCGCAGTTGCTCATCGCAAGCAAAATTCAATAAACCTCTAACCAGTTTATCAAGCACTAGCTACTGCACAAGGAAAACAACGATAACTGAAGGAAAAATGGAAGACAGAAGAATATCAACATGGTGCGAAACGACAACCTTGTCGGCGATCCACTGAGCCAGCTCGCCGGCCTCTCGTACCAGCTGGTACGCCTTGCAGGATTCCTCCAGCTTCTCTTTGCGTTGCTTGCCGAGGTCCAGCAGGTTCTTGTACTGGTTCTCAATCTGCTGCTGTCTCACGGAGATCGTGTACTCATCCACGAGGTTGTTCTGAGACGCCGTCAAGTTGGAGTCGATCTTCTTCACGTAAGCAGCCGGCACAAAACCTTGCCTGTCGTTCACTTCCACCTTCCACCAGTCCTGATAATCGCACGACACAAACCACAAACCATATTTACATCAGACTATAACATGAAGTTAAGAATCTGTTGAACATGAAACTGAAAACACATTCAGCTGAGTCAATCACCTCTCCCAAGAAGGCAAAATCTCTCGCTCAAAATCCATAAAATCTACTGAAAGTGTTATAATACTAAAAACACAAAACTTCTGCTATTAAGGCAAGACATTACATTCCATCTCGTACATTGCATTCATCTGACGCTAATCTGTTGTCTGTGCCTCGTGTCTGTACATGTTTTGGCTCTAGAAGTTTTTCTGCAGCTGCCCCTACTATTTGGAACTCTCTTCCTTTTGACATCCACAATAGATGTTCATTAGCTTCCTTCCGTCGTAAACTCAAAACATTCTATTTTTCAACGTCCAGCCATATTTAGTGGCCCACCTCACTCCTTACCTCAGCGCCTCAGACTCAGTGAGTTTCTCGCTGACATTGTGCGCTTTATAAATTAAATCTACTTACTTACTTACTTACAGGTATGTCTCTTTCAGTTACATATAAGAGTGCACAACTACTGGCTGGGGTTAAGGTAGTGCACGTTCACCTGTTTCGGGTGGCAGGTAACATTGTGTGATCCCATATGGCGGGTGATGCTCCGTGGCTATGAGATAGATTTCCTATGAAGAGCTATAGCATTCAACCATTCAACCATTCACTGAAAATGCTTTCGGCTAGTTACACAAATCCAAATGTGACGCTCATAAATGCAAACCGTTTTCTTTCATATGATAATAAAAACCGCGAAAAGGAAATGAACCTTGTTTGAGCTGTTGAGAAGAGTGAGAATATCTCCCTTCTTCATCGACACCTCACGTGGACTCTTCTCTTGATAGTCATACAAAGCCACAACGGATTCACGACCGATCTGGTCAATCTGTGGAGCCTCTTGTTGCTGCAACATTACCAAACCAAATTTAGTCTATATTCAAGATCAACACAAACCAAATGCATGAAACTAAAAGTACTAAGGTGCTGATTCAGACAACTGAGTCTGATGCTTAGAATGATCGTATGACAATATTAGTTAACTCACAGAACATTTACGACAAATGCGGGACAACAATCGTTAACACTGTCGTTAACGCTTAGCCGTCAGAGGCCATACCGTCGCTTAATCCCAAATAAAATGCTGAATTAATCACCAAATTATAAAATTGGATATATATCCCATCACAGTGCAAAATTTCAAGACGATAGGCTGACATAGCTCAGATATACCTTGGCAAAATGAAAATAAATTAACTGCAGTAAAACAAGTTCGCTCCGAAAACTACCATTTCCAGGCGGACAAATATTAGATGCTCGAAATCTTCTGTGAAATACTTAATATTAAATCAAAAATAGGAGCATTCGTTTTAGACATGCCATCAGGTTATCCTACGACACTAATATTTGGTGTGCAACGACTTTAAAGACATATCTTAGAAGAAATTATAGAACAAAGACAAAGCTAACGGGGCAGGGCTGTTCGCTGCTGACGTCATGTTCATTTACATAATCACGAAAAACGAACTTGGTTTAACGCACAGAGATAATTTAATATTTTAATCCAGTTCAATGTTACAGACAATAAAAACCATTGAACTAAATATTATATGTAATTATTATATAATATTTAGGCCTAGTTCAATGATAAAAACTAAAACAACAACAGACATGCCCACCACAGAGTCACGAGACTACGGTAGAACGACTACGACCACAGTTTTATCTCGGTAGGCAGATCGCATTAGTGGTTGACCTAGTTGAATAATGAGCGTCAAAATACGGCAATAGGGGCGGAGTCTGGTAGAAAAGACACGCCCTGTTAGCTGATGAAAAACGCAGCTAAGATGTGTCGAAACACCAAAGGCAGTGATTCGTTAACACCATTATTATTATAGATTACCTTGCACTCCTTTGCTTGTTCTCGCAGTCCATCAATCACCGACCCATACGCATCGAGATCAGACAGAAGAGCTTCATGCTTCTTCAGCAGAGCCTACCGTGTTAATTACACAACACATAAATGACTCTCAAAGTAAAACACATTATCAGGCTTACTGCAGAGTAGCGTTACACAACCGAAATATAATGCAGTATACAGCGAATGGTAGCCTGCCTTATATACATTATGCCTCAAGATGAGCGTAAAAGCAGTAAATCTGTATGGCTCCACATTGTCCACAAACTGAAACATAATTAATATTTGACCCCAAACTTAATCAGTTCATCATTGCCCAATGATCCAACACCGATTGCCTATCAATCAATCCTTACTGTAGACGTCAGCGAATCAACATGATGGCCTACTACACACATGCACAGGCAAGCAAACAACGCCTCGGCACACAGATGCTCAACAGGCCCAGACCTCAGCCGAGTCTTCGTCCTTGCCACAGTCAGTGTTACCAACGATCGGCTCCTTCTCGCGCATCCAGCTGTCAGCCTCGTTGGCATCGGCAAAGTACTGCTGGGCCTGCAGCGAGTCCTCGAGGTCATTGCGTCTCTTGTTTGCCTTATCCTGTCAACAACATCCCCTAACAGTTCAGCAAACCTTACAATTACACAACACTTTCAACCAATCAAACTGCTGGCAACTGTGACACACACACATATAATCTACCTGTCACCACTGAACATCTATTATTATGGGGCCGTCCTTAATAGAAGGAGGCCCCATCATGTGTTGATCCTGACAGTCTGTCCGTCTGTCTGTCCGTCTGTCTGTCCCGTGCCTCCACCTAGAGAGAAAACGAAAAAACCTACGAATACCAAACTTGGTAGGAAGGGTCCCTGGGACACCAGCACCCCGTGGACCAATTTCAAGGTCAAGGGGTCAGAGGTCAAGGTCACGGCGGCTAATTGCGTTGTTGGCAAAAAATCTCCACAACTTTGCCGCCTGTTGTCCGATCAACTTGATATTTGGCAGGTGGCGTAAGGATCCCTTGCCGCCTTGCACAGACCTAGAAAGCCCCAGAACAGCACGCACGTACTCAGCTGCAAGGACGGCCCCATAGCGGGCGGCCCCTCCACGGCCGCACCCTCTTGTTTCAGAATTATTTCTTCCATCTACAAAACCAAGACTCGAGCCACAACTGAAATGCATTAGTGTGTAAAACACTGTTTTCATGCATCTAAACACTCAGCAGCCAAAGCTGAAATTCTTAAGACCAAGACCAATACCAAACATGTCCGCAGGAACCGTTTGCTAAGGCCTTAATAACTGGTCTGAAGATTTAATGGCTGGCTTAGCGGTTTAAACTGCTGAACTGTTAAGCTAGCGGCAGTACGGACAACCAAGCCTCAGCAGCTGGCTTAGCGATCCAGACTGCTAAAATATCTGTCACTGGTAGTAATTTATGAGACCCGAATGCAACATGCTTACGTGATTCGTAATGACATTCAATGAACTACCGTTTTTCCATGGAGTCCATTGGTAAATCCTGTAGCACACTGTAAAAGTAATATTCACTCACTGATGGTCACCACTGGCACTGTACGACTGACAAGGACACGCGCACTCGCACTAGCGGCTCTGCTTGCAACAGTGTGAGCACAACACATTGTTTGATTTTGTCTCTAAACCACTA
>Ga0209671_1006571_pt1 | contig 11947 bp, 14 predicted proteins | sample WorMetHERISLAND2_2_FD_187401 | JGI IMG/M metagenome (GOLD analysis project Ga0209671, IMG submission 187401) | Marine gutless worms symbiont microbial communities from Max Planck institute for Marine Microbiology, Germany - Olavius geniculatus... | ecosystem: Host-associated > Annelida >...
TCGTTAGTATGGTCCAGCTACTGTTGTAAAGGTCAAGTCACCGCATAGTTATTTGGTTGATATGGGTGATGGTAATGTGCGTCATGTTCATGCAAACAAAATGCGGAAATTTGTTGCCCGTATTCAAGGTTTTGGTGTAGTAGCAGATACTGATGTTGACTTTGGTCGTATGCTAACACCGTTGTCCGACGCGTGTGCTGACGATTTGCCAAGTAAGAGGGTTGATGCTGAAAAGATCAAACACTTAAGCACCCGGCAATGTGAACACTTGTTGCAATTATTGGACGAGTTTGCTGTGTGTTTTGTTAACAAACCTGGTTTGTGTGATGTTGTTGAGCACCATATTGTGACGACTCCTCAGTTTGTTCCGAAGCTTATGAGGCCGTATAGAGTTCCCGAGTTACTGAAACTTGAAGTTGATTGTCAGATCAATGAGTTGCTAGAGTTAGGACTTATTCAACCGTCAAACAGCCCAATGGCAAGTCCCATAGTTTGCGTTGCAAAGAAACAAGGTGGTGTACGTATTGCGTGTGATTTCCGTTATGTGAATTCTTTCACTATTGGCAATGCTTTTCCAATGCCTACGGTAAACGAAACTTTGCACAAGATTGGGGCGGCTAAATTTATAAGCACGTTTGACGCAAAATCACACTCACACACACTCACTAGGTCAGCCGCAGCTGAGACTTCACATGGACTCTCCAGATATCTGGCTACTGGCAAATTCCCGTGGCAAAAGAGGATTGTTGGCTTACGGCATTTGTAACACATGATGGTTTGTATGAATGGGTCCGTATGCCTTTTGGTTTAAAGAATGTGGTGCAACTTTTGTCAGAGCGGTTCGCATGGTGTTACAGCTGATTCGTGATTTTTCTGAGTCTTATGTTGATGATGTGGGTGTAGGATCAGCTTGTTGGTCTGACCATTTGAGTCATCTCAGGCAATTTCTGAGTGTCATTTGTAGCAATGGCATGACTCTGAATCTTGCGAAGTGTAATTTTGCCTAAGCAGAGGTGAAATTTGTCGGGCATTTTATTGGATCCGGAACCCGTAAACCCGACCCACAAAGACTGGAGGGGATTACTAACATGTCACGTCCCCGCACCAAATCTGAGTTACGTAAACTGTTAGGTGCGTTTAGTTATTATCGTGAATACGTACCACATTTTGCTGAGATTAGCAAGAGTTTGACTGACTTGACGAGAAAACAAACGCCGAATGTTTTACCTTGGACTGATGAGCATCAGTATGCACTTGAGTGTCTTCGTACTAAGTTGAGTTCACCACATGTGCTTCGTATTCCACAATTTGGCAAGCCCTTTTGTTTACACACCGACGCCATCGGTATAGCTGTGGGTACCACATTAGGCCAGCTAGATGATGAGGGTTTTGAACAGCCTCTTGCTTTCGCTAGCCAAAAACTTACGGGTCCACAATCGGCTTGGTCTGCTATTGAACTTGAGGCCTTTGCTATTATTTGGGCTCTCAATCGTTTCAAAAACATTGTGTATGGTGCGAAAATTACTGTATTCTGCGATCACAATCCGTTACAGTATATCAAGGAATGTGCACCAAAAAGTGCAAAACTGCTGCGTTGGTCACTAGCATTACAGGAATTTGACATCGACCTGCGTTATGCAAAAGGTTCAGATAATGTAGTTGCTGATTACTTGTCAAGAAATGTATCGTACGAGTAAATTTGTGTTGCTGTTTCACGATTATATGTGTGCCGATATGTTTGTTTGCTAATGTTTGTATATATTGAATGTTGTATTTTGTATTGTGCATGCGAGATGTGATATTTTGTATGGCAGACTATTGACTGTATGCGCATCGGAACTTAACTGAATTGAAATGCACTGTATATCTGATCGTTAGTTGTCATTGTAACATGTGATGAACGTTACTCATATGCTATTCAACTGTTTGGACATGCATCAATATTGCATTGACTATGGATTGCATTGAATGTATTATATAAGGTGCATGTCTATCGTACAGCTACTTTGCGTCGTGGTGTAGTTAAGTTTGTTGACACAATTTTGTATGTAAAATGTCTCTGTCTTATCCGAAAGTGACATTTTCTTCCTTGGGTAGGGAGGTATGTCAGGTTTTGGGCCACTCTGTATACTGCATGGTGCGATACACTTGTAGGTATGTAGGCCTAGCACGTGCGAGGTCAGTCAGACAGACAGAGTTAGTTGAACAGTGCGTGTGTAGTTAAGGCTGCTCGTGTTTTCTTTGTGAATGATATGTGATATATTATATTTTATAAAATGGTTTGAGTTTGCAAGCATTCACACATTCAGAAAATCCCACAAGTGCCGTACCGCGTCCGGCAGCAGCAGTGTCGACTTGTTGCATCCTGCGACATCTTGCTGGTGCTGTGATGTTGGTGGTGCAGATGACGATGATGATGATGATGATGGCGATAATGGTGGCCATGGGTGCACTGAACATCCGTCCTATATAAAACAAAACCAGTGTGCAAATTCTCATATCTGTGCAAAAACTTAAAGCACATTACCTTAACATGTATCTTTAATTGTATAATTTGTCAGGTAGTATTATTTCTTACAATTAGAATGCAATATTCATTTTAAATATATTTTTACACGTAAAAACATTTGTCACAAACTAGCCGCAGCATAAATTCGTCGTCATTGCCGGCACAGGTACTGCTGTCGGTACGCTTCAGTATCAATTTTTTTTTGCATAGGCCTATTTTTGCACATTACGTATATGCGCAAAATATGCGTATAAATAAATAAATGAATAAATAAATAAACGAATAATCGCATCACGCACTTTCCTGCTATAAACAGCATTGCATATATAAGCGCATTTTTCAGTTTATGCATCTGAGTATAGCAATTATAAGCAGCATTTAGTAAGCAATCGGCTGTATTCTTACCGCCATCATCATCATCGTCTTCGCTGGGGCTCAGTGGTGCGTATGCTACCGTCTCAGCTGGTGAGCTGCGGCCGTCGTCGTCGTCACCGTAATCATCACCATCATCGTCAGTATCCATATTGCCCATGAAAACGTCATCCAGCAGTGCTAAAAAAAATCAAAACAAAACGTGCATGTGCAGCTGACCTTAGCTTTTATCAAGCGGCAATAAAAATGCAATTAGTAGGCTACTGCTACTGCAACTCCTATCGCCTGCTGCTTAGAAAATTCTAATATATATCTCTAGCAGGCCGCGTTCTTTGTTGGTGAGAACTCCTGCGACGGCGACGAGTACCAACGCTTAAAAGGCGTCTCTTCGTTGTCGCTGCCATCGTTGCTATCAGAAGCACTGTCTACCACAATCAATTCCGTCACGTCGCTCATGTTTCTCTAGTTGTCTCAAGTTTAGTTATTATTAGTTCTTAATAGCACCCGCAATTCTACGTATGCAGTAGCAGCAGCAGCAGTGCGTATACGCACTATATATTGCTACATATTGCTTCGCTACGGCGTGCCACGCCTCCTTATTCTTCTATGTTGCTGCCAGCCAATAACTGCAGCGATGTTGCGGTTGGTTGCCTCTCGTGCATGCAGCGACGACGTCGGTGACGGCGTTGGCGGCGTCCACTGCTGAAGCCTAGGGCTGTGCAAACCACAAAATCCCAATATTCTGTATTCGATTACTATTATTATTATTTTTTTTACCCTCAGTACTCCATTCCCGAGGGAGCCTAAAAATTAACTACACAATACAAAGGTGGGTACGATCGTCAGTCCATGCAGTCAGTGGCCGGCAAACTGGCGCGCAACAAAACAGCATTGAAGCGCTGCATCAAAACAGAAATCCTTGGAAACAAATAACTGGTCTCTGTAGCCTCGCCAGTGTTATTATCATTATTATTATTATTGTTCGTTCCACTTGTTGTTTCATTATTTACCTGGCAATTTACGCAATTTTTCCCACCATTTCGCACGTCTTATAATTATGTACATTATGTGCACTAAATTATTTAGCATGCAGTATTTAATTAAGTAAGTAAGTAACTAAGACAGTTTTCAGTTTCACTGACGCATGCACGTTATGCACTACCTATGTAAATCGTTTCGTTCAGCCCTAACTCAGCATTATTTTGTGCGTACGACAGCGTTTTTGATTTAGCATAGAATATATAATAAGTAAGTAAGTAAATGTGTTATTTTTAAAGTTAAAACCCTATTTGTGTCTTATGCATATTCTGTGCAAATCATACCACTTAACGTCAATCCTGTGCTATTTCGCACCTTTAACATGGCACTTCGAATTAGCAAAGAATATTAAATAAGTAAGTAAGTAAGTAAGCTATTTTTCAAGATAACCCAAGCATGCGCGTTATGCACTACATAGGTAAATGGCACCACTGAGATAGAATCTAAGGTTATTTTGTGTGTATGATGCAGCGTTTTTGATTTAGCATAGAGTATATAATAAGCAAGTAAGTAAATGCGTTATTTTTTAAAGTTAAAACCTTATTTGTATCTTAAAAATACACCACAACTTTACAAACACGAATATAAACAAAACCATAACCGGAAATAGTTAGTCATCCGACTTGGCAGTAAGTAACAGAAAAATATCTGATCATAGATGTTAGCACTGCACTTTAGAGGCCGTTGGTCATCTTGCCCACCAGGGCGTCTTGCCTTACCCTCCCCTAACTGTGTCGCTGATGTATCTGGTCAACGTTCTCTCCACTCTTCAAACACTAATCGTCTTGTAGCATCTCCGTCGAGGCTGTCTACTGTCGGCAACTGAATTTTTCCGATTGCTGCCGCTAAGATCTGGAACGCACTGCCGGACAGTATCGTCTCAGCAACATCACTACAGTCTTTCCGGCGCCATCTGAAGACATTCTTGTTTCAGCGATTTTTCTGCAGTTAGCACTACAGTGGACCTAGCAGTTTTTTATATTACTTAGGCCACTATAAAAATTAACTGATTAACTGATGTGCGGCTAGCACACGAGAAGCCTCTTATTTCTGCTAACAAAATTACCATTTTATTGCTAATTTATCTTTTGATAATGTTGCTGCTCACCTCAAGTTAACTGACCTAAACTCAACATTTTTACACAATTTTGGCTGTTACGACAATACAAAACTAGTATTGTACAGCTATCGCATCAGTGGCAAAATCTGGCAACAAGTTTACCTCTCTCCAAGGCAAATCACCGCCGCCATAATCATAGCGAAGTTCCATGGCAGTTGTTATATTTGTTGCAGCAGTAGTCAGATAAGTCAGACATATCAGAGGTCAGTGTGTGTTCTAGCTCTTCGAATGTCTTTGCCTGGGTAGTGCAGCAAATGTCGTCTGCATAGATAAACTTCCGCTCTGTGGTCTCCGGGAGGTCGTTGATGTAGATGTTGAACAGGGTTGGAGCTAGTACAGATCCCTGTGGGAGTTCGTTTTTCTGAGTTCTCCATCTACTGACCTTGTCGCCAATGTGGACGCAAAACATCCTGTTTCTCAGCAGGAACTCAGTGGTATGAGCCACCCACCAAGGGAGTGATCGAGCTAGTTTCACCAAGAGCCCTGCTTGCCAGACTGTGTCGTACGCCGCTGTTAGATCGACAAAGACAGCACCAGTTTTGAGGTTTTGCTGGAAACTGTTCGCAATAAAAGTGGACAAAGCCAGCACCTGATCACACGTGGATCGACCTGGTCTAAAGCCTGCCTGGTCCACTGACAAGAACTCCTCTGTGTATGCAGATATACGTCCGAGGATAATTTGAAGCACACAGATAGAAGTGAGATTGGTCTGTAACTTGCAGCAGCTTTGGGGTCTTTCCCAGGTATCAAGATGGCGATGACTTTTGAACGGCGCCAGAGTCTTGGAGTGCGTTGCACTTTCAGAATGTGTGACAGAAATTTGGACAACCAGCATCTGGCTAATGGACCGAGGTGTTTCAGAAACTCGGGGGCAATGTCGCTGTAACCAGCGGCTGTGCCAGACTTTGTGTTTTCCAGTGCCGTATTCAGTTCTTCTACAGAGATCGTGTCCGGCTTTGGCATGGTGCTGTTACGGAGTAGGTGTTGCCGCCACTCGTCCCTTATTCCTTTTTCCCAATGACCATCAGATTTTGCTTGTCCAAGTTTTATCAGATGGTGAGCCACTTGATTCGGTGTGACACTGGGTCAGCTGGGTGTGTTTGGCTGCTGGCTTGCTCCCAGTCGGCGGATAGTGTTCCAAGCTTTCCTACTTGAGTGGGTGAAATCCAATGAACTAGTTATCTCTTCCCATCGGGACAGTCTTGCAGCGTCGAGTGATTCTAAGAGGTGGTCTGCTACATCCGGGTCATTTGACTCCTCATACTGTTTTAGCAGTTTCTCACATTCTGCATCGAGACATGGGATGTAAATTGGGCGTCTTCCACGTGGCACTGATTTAGATGCCGCTTTGAATATGGCCTGACAGAAACGCTTGTAATATTCTTCAACTGGAGTGTATCAGACAAGAATAGTTGGAATGCTGCGATAGGCTAGATCACTGTACAAGAACCAGTTTGCCTTCCGGAAGTTCCATCTAAGTTTGTTAGAGCTGTGTACCACAGGGAGCTGAAGACCAACGTGAATTAGTGTTGGGCGGTATTGGCTATGTGGAAAGTCACCAAAAACAGTAGAGGACACTTGCTGTGAGTGGGCATTTACAGTCGTAACCCAGCACAGATCTGGTGAGTAATCTTTTTTCCACCGTGCAGAATGGAATGTACCGCACTGTTTGCGGTCGTGTATCAGGGATACATCATTCCTACAGGCCCAGTTTGCTAGTTCTTCACCATCCTTGGATGAGTCGTCATAACCCCAATCTTGATGGTGGCTGTTAAAATCACCAGTATAGATGCCTGGGTGATCCAGGATTGGGAGTAATGGGTTCTGCCAGTTACCACTCGGTGGCTTGTAGACGTTAGCTATCTGGTATCCTCCGACTTCTATGACATCACAGAATTCTGAAGAGCTAATGCAGTGAGCATCGGCAATGTCAGACTTGACGTATGTTGCTCGGCCATGCTTTGCCTCCAATGTATGGCTTAGGAGGTCATACCCATTTGTAGTAAAACGAGCTGCTTCGTTGACGGCAATGTGAGTTTCTTCCAAGCAAATAACGTCAGCTGAGTGTTGATAAGCAAGTTTCCCAATGAGAGTACGCTTGGCTTTGGATGGGCCTTCTGCGTTGAGCTGGAAGATTCGAAGCGCAGGCCCCACCGCCTGAAGGCCCGCGGGGGCTGACTGGGCATCTTGGCTTCGCAAGTGACTGGGATCCGTTTGGATGCAGTCAGCTGGTGACATCATTCAAGTGGACCCGTAGTTGTCTTTGATAGTTTGGTACTACTAGCACCTGCACCAGTCAGGACTGACAGCTGCCGTGCAGCTTCCACCGAAGTTTTTTCGCGGTTCACTACACGATAGCATTTCGCAGCGGTGTCTGTCCGGTGACACATCAGATCCGCTAAATTGGCTGCCATCTCTGGCATTTCTTGGTGAATGGTTGACACACTGACACAGTTTTTCGTACAAGAGTACAAGTTATCTTCTCGCTAATTCCAGCCTATTTCCACACTGATTGTAACTGTTTATTTATCTGTCCACTTGTCATAGCTGCAGCTGTAGTTGTCAAAAACGCTGCAGTTTGAGAACCAGTAATCATCGGCAGCACTGAGTCTACAAACACCTTCAACCGTCGATACAAGATACTGGACAACACCAGCTTTGCAGGACCATGCTTCCATGCAGACTTGTGCTTCGAAACTGATATCACCATGTGGCCGTCAACATTGCGTGCCTTTCGAACCTGATCTGTTTCTACGTTAGCACTCCTGATCTATTTGCATTAGCTACACAACAATATGTGCAAGCAAGTAATCACGTATGTTTATGTACTGCAAGGTGGAGATAGTGTCCATTACACTACTGGCTACTGTACCAAGCAATTTCACAGCTTCCTTTGACAGTTCACTGTTCTCAAAGGTGCGGACATCTTCAGGTTTTATTAGTTTGGAGATTATCATCCATCTTTTCCAGTACACGTTGGTTACATTCCTTTCTGAAAGCTGTTATCCACCTTCTGAAGCACTGTGCTGCAGTTCTCACATGCACCTTATCGTTTTCTGCAACTGCTTTATGATGTAAGACGTAATTACAAAAGTGAACTACAGTAGTCAAATAGCTTCTGATCGTGCCTGGCAAAAACATCTGCTCTTTCACATAATTGTCCAGGAATCTTTCACAGATCAACTGTGTGTTAATTATATCAACCCTAATCTGCTGCTTATGCTGCTTAGCAGACATCATTGGCTTTAGTCCTTCATCTGGCGACATTAACCACTGTTCGAAATCGTTGAACGACAAATGCCGAGTTGGGTCACTCTCAGATGGAGTTGCAAAGCTGTCTTCTGACTGTCGGACTGTCCCGACATATGTGCCACCAGATGCAGTGATTTGTGCACTGACAGAGTCATTTCATCTACTCTCATATCAACTTCGTCTGCACTAACTGATTTGTCGAACTGCTCCTGGTCAAGTTCCTCAGCTTGATCTTCATTGTATCCATCTTCTTGATCATTGTATTGACTCGAACTGCTAATGTCCTTGTCCAGTCTACAGTGCTTTCTAGCCTTGTCCAGCAACTCCTTTACCTTAGACTCACTCTTAATACCATGGTGTTGTCTAATGTGTGGCGGAAGTCGCTTTACAACAGCAACACAACCTTCTATCGGACACTTTCGATGATGATGGTGATCTTCTGCTTTCTTCTTTTTCTTCTCCTTTCTGTCTCTGTGAACTCATATGGTTTACATAACCCATAGTTGTAAATGGCCTGTTTTGATTCCGACCTCAACCACCCATGTATCAGTCTTAAGTGGCGAGGTAAAGAATAAACTGTGGACCTGCATTTCTTAACAGGGCATTTCTTTTTCACACATGGTTGGATTTGTTAGACTTATGAGACGAACTGAGAAGGGAGTGAGTTTGTTCTGCTACATCTAAAGAACTGTCAGAATCAGTGTCTGGAGCATACGTCGGGTCATCAGACTCATCAGTGGACTGTTCAATCTCTGTCGAACGGATGCAGCTGCTTGTACTTCTGCACACAACGTAGCACATAACATTCTGAAATATTAAAAATTAAAAAAACTGTAGCATCTTATTGGCGGTATATAAAGGAGAGATCTAAGACAGCAAAAACTAGCATCTTAATAAATTGTAAGTGTGAGCAGATGTGGTGGCACAATTATGTCTGACACCTGACTGACCTAAATGTTTATGCGAGCACACATATGTTTATGTTTACAATTTTCAAACATGCTAGTTTTGCTGTTTTACAGCTCTACCAGCAATTGAAACGCTACCGATTTTCTTACCACACCAGTCAAAAAATACTATCAAAACATTAATCAATGTCAATCTTAGATTATGACTGTAATGGTTGCTGTATGGGGTCAAATATCGCATGTTCCCTATTCATCTAGACTCGTTTGCACATGAGTCCACACTCCACACTGCCGTAGAAACTGTGATAAGCAGATGTAAAAGAATCTCACCAAATCTTCTTCTTCGGAGTAAGGTCAAACTTCAACAAGTTAAAGACTCCTGACCAGTAGTGGTTGTGGACATGCCGGCAGTGCTGAGTGCGTAACGAAAAATCTTGAAAGATGTCCCAGTGCATAATGTGCTAATTAAAATAGAGAAGTGTCTCATAAAGTAGTATGTTGTAGTCTTTCACAGTAAGTTGTAGTCTTTCACAGTATTTTTTTACAGTAGTTATTTTTCACCCTCAAGCAGACACCTGCAACTAGAATATCACTCCAAAATTACTTATTATGGCATACGATTTGTTGATTTTCATACCTGTAAGATCTTAATCGTAAAACATTATTTACTATAACATACCAAAATATATGTGACAATTGACACAAAGATATTCAGTTTACAATGAGCTCAATAGCCAAGTCGATTGCAGTCAAACCTGTTGCTGTTTTGCAAGATACTGCTGCACCAGAGTAGGCTGCTTAATATTCAGTTTTTCCCCAAAATCTAGCTGTAGCCTTCACCTTGGCGAAGCCTAGGCAGCTATGGAAAACCCAATGTTTACATTTTTTATAGGTAACTGGCGTCCTACTGGCGAAGACGTTATGCTGCGCAATACGTCTAGGACTAAGTGACCTTTGAGCCTATTTTTCCCAGATACTGGCAACTAAATAGCTATGCGTTATGTCAGCTTTCCTCCACATACAACCTTGTGAATGCTCAGGTTTTCTCTGCATACAGAAACTTTAGACCATATCGGTTTACCAGTGTCATCAGATATGCATCTGAGACTGAAAATGCACAGCAAATTGATAACTCTGGTAGTCACTGTCATCTAGACTTGCCAATGGCACACCTGTAAACTCTTAGACGAATGCAGCGTATTAAACCATTGTAATCAAGAGTTGCCTCATTGAATGCGATCAAACTGTTAGGGCGCATTCTGTCAAGAATCGCTTTGAGCTTACAGCTTTGAGCGTGCAACATACCTGCTCGATTACGAATAACATATCGTGTGTCACATATCCAATATTTTATATGGCGCTTGGCCATATTTTTTATTCCTGTTCACGACCGGTTGCTCGAAATTATATCAAAATTTGTTTCTAACTTTTGTGGTGGGTGATTATAAAAGTTGGTGAGTGACTGTACATGTGTATGTTGTAGCTGAAAGCTAAAGATGATGTTGTGGTGACAAAAGAACTGCAGAAATACAAGCGTCTCAATGTGGCAGATGATGGGTCAAACCCTCATAGTCAGCTGGTTATTAACCACGTCAACAATGAGCAGGACCTGCTGCAACTCGATTAGGCTCTATGACAAATTGATAACTCTATTGATAACAAACGGACTGCTATATTATAGCTAGTTTAACTCTTTCTTTTAAAATAAAAATGGCTGTTTAGCCGGCTACGTGCTTAAACTGTTCATTTGTGTTCGTGTTATTCTTTGCAACTAGACTGGCCTAGCGCCACTGGCGGGCGACTAGGCCTAACAGAAATAATTAACTAACTATATTTTATCTACAGATAGAAAAAAAAGTATATATTCAGCAACTACTTTAGCAATACAACTTTTGGTTATCTTTTGTTTATCGTGGCTAGGCGTAAGTCGTTAATATTCAACTATTTAATGTAAGGTAACTTTACATTGAATATTTAACCCATATTGAATGGTAGAATATTTAACTCGGCAACACGAATGCCGCCAATAAGTAAGTAAATAAGTAGCTAGAGCTGGGCAACAAAAAGATGCTTAGTGAAGCTTGTCTAATATGACACCTTCTATATACTACTCACTGCACTGCGGCGTCTGCACCTAGTATGCACTATCAACTCCAAATGAACTAAATGACGACTTCGGATTTGAGGACCCCGACTAAATTACTCCTATTATATAATATTGTTTTAGAAAAATATATAGGATATTTATAAATAAACTAAATGCTGTCTGTATTTAATTCACACTATCAAGACTGAGAAGATATTGGGTTGGGTAGCATTTCGCCTAATCCCATTTTGCCTAATCTTTTTTTGATAGGCGGACCAACAACAACTACTTGCTTTGTCGTTTTTTGCTTCTTGAACAAGCTTTGTTTTGTCGTTCATCATTTTTTTCTGTACCATTTTTTGGCCGACCGTAAGTAAGTATGTGACGCGTGTCGTCTCATTTCACCTAATCTCATTTTGCATTGTATACTTAGGCCTACCCTAACCCTAACCCTAGTTAGATTTTGGTTGGGGCTCTGCAGTAGACCCAACTGGGGGAGCGATTAGGCTAAATAAGATTAGGCGAAATGTGAATGTGACCAGGGAAGTGTACAAGATGATCGGTGACATTAACAGGAAATGGCAACCAAAGCAGAGAGCAATCAGAGACAGTAATGGAAAGCTGCTCGTGAATACAACTGACATAATACAACGATGGACAAC